>ERZ1643251.329-NODE-329-length-74760-cov-10.912924_pt1 | contig 74760 bp, 135 predicted proteins | sample MGYA00579261_ERZ1643251 | MGnify/ENA primary metagenome ERZ1643251 (study PRJEB29033, sample SAMEA4952267) | chicken gut metagenome | biome: Broiler Chicken; feature: Gastrointestinal Tract; material: Caecum | place: Ireland | collected 2018 | study: Broiler...
GGACACAAGAACTATTAAACGTGCGTCCTGGTGCTGCCCTGTATGCGATTGGTTTGTTGGCGAACAGGTAGAAGTGTTTTGAAGAAAGCACAATCAGCAGAAGAAGAACTTTTGCGACAGGTGCGGACAGATGATTGATTGGGAGGGCGTAAACAGTGGAGAGTAAAAAAGGCGCAACTGAATTTGACAAGAAATGCCACAGCATTTTTGATGCGAAAAATGATGGACGCGACTACCTCGCAAGGGGCGTGAACCTCCCTTGCGACAACTGCGGCCATGAGTTAAGAGCCTACTACTGCGAAGACCAGCTCTTTTTGGTTGAGTGCGAATTTTGCGGGATAAAGGCTTTGGTGAAGGAACGCTCGCCTCAAGCTGCCGCTCACACTGCGTTTGGACGCAAGACAGCGTTATGGGTAAAAGAAGATGGAAGGTGAGTGCTGTGGCAGAACTATTGACTCTTGAGGAATTGAATTTACGAGAGGGCGAATACGCCGTCTGTCTTGCAAGGCGAAACCCGTTCTCTGACTGGTACCCGATGGTGATTAAGCGGGTGCGCAACGGCTATGTGTGCCCTGTTCTTGAGGTATACGTAAGCGAAATCTTGGGCGGGTTCCGTATTCCAGATCTTAAAAAAGCAAAGGAGACCCAGCCATGATGACGCGGGAAGAAACGATTAAATTCAAGGAAATCTCATTCACAAAGGCAGAAACTGCGCTGAAAGGAGAAGAAAATAGAAAAGAAAAATTTGAGAAAGATTCATTGTAATGTGACTACTCAAACATTGTATCATCTTGAACACATGGCTGCGGCTATGGGTACAAATAACATCGGACGTGTAATTGACAAACTCACTAGAGAGAAGATGATTCAAATGAAATCTACGAAAGGAATTTTGAATAAAACATGAAACATAAATTTATTTCAATTTTAATTTCTTTTTTGATGATTATATCTGTTATTCAGCCATCAGCTCACGCAGAAACAGTTTACGATTTTGCAGAAGAAAGTGGTATAACAGAGAGACAACTTGAAAGTGCTCTTTATTACGAACTCTCTGAGTATGCAGACGTTTTTATCGAATGCGAAGAAAAATATGGAGTAAACGCTCAATTATTTGCTTCTCTAGCGGCCTTGGAAAGCGGATGGGCGCGTTCTGATCTTGCAGTTGATAAGAATAACCTGTTTGGTTGGAAACAATCAAATGGTGATTATGCGTCATTTGGAAGCAAGGAACAGTGTATTTTAGAAGTTGCAGAAGCGATTTCTGAAAAGTACCTAAGTGAAACAGGAGCGTACTACACAGGAGACACATTGATTTACAATGTGGCACAGTATTACAGCCCGTCAAAAGAATGGATGGAACTTCTGAAAAATGTAGCAGATGGAATTATTGAAAGGTGCGAAAAATATGAAAAAGAAACAAAATACATTGCAGAAGATATTTCGTCAAGAGTATCTTGATTCATTGACCCGCTTGGAAACGGCTGAGTCTAATTTCGAAAATGCAATTCCAGAGTTTTTTGATCTGGCAAATGCAGAACTTACAGTTGCTAGATTGCGTGTAGATGCGATGAAAAAAGTTTATGCAAATTCATTGACACAACAACCATTCTGATGTACAATAACAACAAGAGATAATCTTGTTGGAGGTGTACAAGATGAATGAAATCAATGAGTTTGCAACGTACTTGAAGAACGTTCGCAATCTTTCTGACGCTACCATTGCTGCATATTCGTCGGATTTGCGTGAATTTTGCGCTGTGATGGGCTTTACTGACTGCGTTAAGGAAATTACTCTCCACGACGTTGAAACAGTTTATATCGCAAATTTGGTGGCATCTGGAAACTGCGCCGCTTCTCGTTCTCGGAAACTTTCTTCTGTGCGGATGTTCTATAAGTGGGCTGTGAAGAATGGTATCGTGCAGAATAATCCTGTTGCAGAGATTGAAATGCCTAAGATCGAGAAGAAAACCGTTAAGGCTATGTCTTTTAACGAGGTTGAACAAGTTCTTGATGAAGCGAAAAAGGATTCTCGGGAAAACTCTTTTCGTGATCTTGCTATCCTTTCTCTTATGTTCTCTACCGGTATTCGCCGTGCCGAACTTACCGAAATTAAGTTGAGTGACTTGAACCTTGAAGAAAGCCTTATTGTAATTCATGGTAAGGGGAATAAAGATAGACTGGCCTATTTCAATGACACTACGAGAGCAGTTCTTTCAGAGTACATCAATGTGCATCGGAAATTTTATTGCACATCTGAAAAATCCAATTATCTATTTGTATCTGACAAAAGAGAAAAGTTGTGCCTTAGTACCGTGAACAGAATTGTGAATCGGTACTTGGAATCTGCCGGAATCAAGGATAAGGGTTTTACAGCGCACAGCACACGAAAAGCATTTGCTACGGCTGTGTATGAAAATACTGGAGACATTCTGGCCGTTCAGCAGCTTCTTGGGCATAGTTCACCAAGCACTACGCAGCGTTATGTTGGCGTTGCGGAATCTCGTAAGCGTATGGCGGCAATGACCGTTAATTTTTAATATGGAGGTTAATATGATCTGCAATTTTCGCAAGCGAAATATTTCACGAAAAGATAAGGAAATTATAAAGGAGTGTGCAACCGCTGGCGCTCTTGCTCAAATTCAACAGGCTTGCAATCGTAGTGATGCTATGACATTTATTTCTGCTTTGAATGTTGGCCTTTCGCCTAAAACAATCAATAAAATAATTTCGGAGAAGAAACGTGTATTTTCTGAATCCGTAGAGTATCGTGAGGACGGGATTCTGGATTTTGGCTTGCAAAAGCACCTTGACGATCATGGAATCAATTTTCAAATCGGATGTGATGAAATTTAATGGAGGTAAATACGTTGGATTTCAAAATTAAGCACGTTAAGATTGAAAACTTTCGATGCTTTGAAAGTATTGACACAGACTTGTGGGAAAAGACGATTGTTGAAGGGCCTAACGAATCTGGTAAGTCCAGCCTTGCAAGCGCAATTCTTTGGTGCTTGACCGGAAAAGACGTTGAAGGAAATGCAACTTTTGAGATTGTTCCTATTGCGAAATATGGTCAGGTAAGTCCTTCCGTTGAACTTGAATGTGTGATTGGTGAAAAGCCTGTAACTTTGAAGCGTGTTTACGAAGCGAAGTTTACAAGAGATAAAAAGTTTTCCGACTACGCCGTTACTACCTACATCAACGGAATTGAAACAGGTGTGAGAAAATTTCAAGATTGGGTTTCTACGAATATCTGCAACGAACAGGTGTTCAAGATTCTCAGTAATCCTAAGACTTTTGTTGAGGATTGCCCAAAAGAAACAAAAGAATTGATGTGGCAGGCGCAGCGTCGGCTTCTTTTGTCTATTCTTGGTGGTCAGAAAAGCGACGCAGAACTTGCAGAATCGGATGTTCAGTGGGAGCCTATTGCAGAAGCACTCAAACGTTACGACAATGCGAATCAGTATCTCGTGTTTATGAAAAAGAAATATGCGGATGCTCAGAAAGCGTTGAACGATTTTGATGTGAGAATCAGTCAGCAGGAACGAAATTTGGCAGAAGTTGATGTGACCGAATCTCAAATTGAGGAACGGGTTGCAGAAACGAAAAAGAAAGCTGCAAGCCTTGCAGCTCAAAATGAAGCATACAAGCGGAGCCAGCGCACCGGTCAGGCCGATCTGATTAAAACTCAGATTAAACAAGCAACGGAAAAGAAAGACGCTCTCTTGCGGCAGTATAACGAGGATATGCAAGTGTTTACGCGCACGAAGGCAGTTTATCAGCAAGAAGCAGAAAACTACAAGAGTAAGTGTGCAGAAGGCATGAAGCAGATGAAAGTCTATGCCGAAGCACTTGAAAAACTGAGTAAAACTGTTGTTAAAGAAGTATGCGAAACTTGCGGGCAAAAATTAAGCAGATTTGCTATTGAAAATTCTCAGAAAAAATTGGCGCAGAGAATCCAGAACGGAAAGCAAAAGACCGCAGAATTGCGTGAGAGCATTGCCGATCTAAAGCAGAAATGGGAGAACGCACAACGAAAAGTAAATGGCCTTATGGAGCCAACATACCCAGTACAGGTTGATGCACTACAAGGAGAGATTGAAGCGCTCACAGAGCAGCTTGTAAGCATTCCTGAGCCTGTTGATATGGACGGTTATGCAGAATCAATGCAGAGCCTTACAGAACGAATGGAATCCCTGAAAGAGAAGTATATGATCTTGAAGCGAAACAAAGAAGTAGAAGCCGAGATTGAGCGTATCGAAGCAGAGCGAAAAGATTGTGTTTCTGAACTTTCCGAAGCGCAGAGAAACCTTGACCTTGTGAAGCGTTTCATTTCGTTCAAGTGTGAATCTTCTGAGAGTGCAATCAATGCGCTGTTTGAGAATGTAAAATTCCAGTTGTTTGAGCAGAACAAGTCGAACGAAGATGTGCGTGAAACTTGCATCTTGCGGTATCGTGGGGTAAAATACGACGATCTGTCTTACTCCACGAAAATTATTGCCGGATTAGAGGTTGTAAAGGCGTTCCAGAAGTTCTATAATATTACTGCGCCTATCTTTATCGACAATGCTGAATCAATAACTGGTGATGTGGAAACAGGCGCACAGACTTTCTTTATGAGAGTTCGTGAAGAACTTTGCCCCGAATGCAGCGGACAGAGCGGACGCAGAAATGCAGACGGAACATGGACTTGCAAGAAGTGCGGTAATGTTTGGAAAAAGAAATTGAGTATTGTGGAGGTGTAAAAATGGAAAAACTGATTTCTATTGATGAAATTATTGGGTTGCATCTTGGGAATACTGGTCGCAATTCAGAAAAAGCCAGACTTGGAATGGCGCAAATGATTAACTATATGTGTGGATATTCTTCATACGATGGTTATAAAGTAAAAACATCAGAACATGAATATTTAATTTTGATTAATAACGCGCAGAATTGTTGCGAAAGTTGGGGGTATTTTGCAAGTGATGATGATTTTGATTCATTTATTGGAAAAAACCTAAATTCAATCGAACTTACTGACATTGCGCTTAATAATAAAAAAGTTGAGGAAAGCGGATATTATGACGATTATGGCGGAATTCAATTTGTGAATTTCAAATTCAATGACGGAAGTGTTTTGCAATTTGCCGTTTATAATGCACACAATGGGTATTATGGACATCCTATTATTATTGCAAAAGACGAGGATATTTTGTTGCAAGACACATTGTAAGGAGGACTAATATGCTGATTGTAAGCCAGACTAAAAAAACAGTTGTAAATTTGGAAACAATGGAATCTGTTGTGGCGGGAGACGATAATACAATTCGTGCGTTTCCGTGCTATTATGTAGAAGACGACGATATGTACTATTCAGTGGGAGCATACGAAAGCGAAACAAAGGCAAAAAGCGTTCTGATGCAGTTGTGGAGCGCATACGCAAACGGTGAAAAGGTATTTATTATGCCTTGAATAGATTGGAGGAATAATTATGGCAGAACAGCAGAAAGCACTAACTCCTACGCAAAAACTAAATAACACGACGCTTGCAGTACAAGAGCAAGTAACAAATCTGTGTAACGAGGGTAAACTTAATCTTCCTGCAAATTACAGCGCAGGAAACGCACTCAAACAGTTCCAGCTTAAAGTCCAAGACGATGAAAAACTTATGTCTTGTACACAGACCAGTCTTGCAAAAGCCATGCTGGATATGTGTGTTCTTGGGCTGAACATTAGCAAGACACAGTGCTATTGCATTCCGTATGGCAATAAGGCGCAACTTTCAGTTTCTTATCTTGGAAAGGTTGCCATCGCAAAGCGAATTGACCCCACCATTGAAACAATTACTGGACGAGTTGTTAAAGAGGGAGAGGACTTCGATTTTGATGATACTGACGATGGTTACAGTATTATCAAAAAGCACAAGCGTACTCTTGCAAGTATGAAAAGCAAGACAATCGAAGCTGCTTATGCTACGATTGTGTACAACGATGGTAAGCCGAACAAGAGCCTAATTATGACTTTTGACCGAATCAAGGAAAGTTGGAAAATGTCAACTGCGAAGCCTATTGACAGTGAAGGGAACGTAAAGCCTGGCTCTACACACGACAAGTTCATGGACGATATGGCTGTAAAGACTGTTATTGCGGCAATCTGCAAGCCTATTATTTCCACTTCTTCTGACGCTGATCTGTTTGGCTCCACTGTGCAATCCGTGTCTCTGGAAGAAACTAAGGCGCAGGCCGACGCAGAGGCAAAAGAGAAAATGGGGAGCGGAGAAGTAGTTGATGTTGACTTCAACGAGGTTGAGAAACACGAAGAAGCAAAGGTTTCGCCGGAAAAAATTGATCTCGAAACCGGAGAAATTTTTGATTAAAGTATTGACAACAATAAGATAAAAGGGTAATATATATACACAAGGCAAGTGCTGGAATAAGTAGACAGAATTGGTTCTGGCGTGAGAACCGTGCGGATGGGTATACACAGAAACACAAAAGACGCTATGTTGAGTGTAAATCTCAACCTTGCCTTGTATATAATGCGTGGTCGCCAAGCGGTAAGGCACCAGACTTTGACTCTGGTATGCGCTGGTTCAAATCCAGCTCACGCAACCAACCAGTTTAGGGTAGAACTGGTAACCTCCATAAATCCGATTTGATAGCGGTCGGTTGGCGGCTCGGAATAGACGAGCAACTTTAATGCGGCTTGGAAAAGCGGATGAAACATTCTTAGCGCCAAACGGTCACAAGCCCGTGCAAACGCAGAGTGGAGTTGCAAACGGAAGATGCCGAAGTACAAGGCTGTAAACTTCAAGGATTCCGGGAAAAGTCCCGGAAAAGCATACCTTATCGAAATACAAGACGCAAATGGCGTGACTGTAAAGAAAGAATTTTCGTGTTTGCAACTTAAATGTGGACTCCAAGCGTTCAACGACATGGACGTGGTTTAGGTCTTATTGGAGCATTGCGTGTGGTGGCGCAAAGATTTAGTGGGCCTGTGGCAGTTTGTCGTAACTGCGGTTTTAGAGTCAACACAGGGGCTTGTAGTGGCTCGCAAGCAAAATTATAATGACACCTTTGGAATAGACAGGCTGTGTAGTTGGCGGCTAACGCACAGAAAAGAAAATCACCGCACGATTTGTCTGCTGGTTTAAGGCAAGAGGGAAACGGTGCGCTAAGGGAGCATCGGTCTGGATTTTAAGGTGGGTTTGCCAGACATTTTATATGCTGTGTGAACCGTAGCGGCCTACGGAACTGTCTTGAAAACAGATTGTACTGGAAACGGTATGGAGATCGACACTTCCACGCAGCGCCACACTCGTGCCTGATAGCGAGTAGTTTATCAGGGGCGGCACAGCCAACGTGCATGAGCGCTAACCTCGTGTCATTAGGCGCTCATTATGGCTCCTTAGTCGAACTGGTTAAGACGCCGGCCTTTCAAGCCGGAGATTATGGGTTCAAGCCCCGTAGGAGTCACCATTTGTAAAGGAAAATACTCAGTCACGTTTAGCGTATAGCGGAACTGAAAAACCCAACAATGGTATTCTGAAAGTTGTAAAATACAGAATCAAAGGTGTGGTTGGACGCTACCATTGCACACCTTACTTGCCACATTAGCTCAGTCTGGTAGAGCGGCTGATTTGTAATCAGCGGGTCGGGGTTTCAAATACCTCATGTGGCTCCATACGCTCAACACAACTCCCCTAAGCGTAAGCGTTAGTGATATGGCTTATCATCACTTGACAGCCACCAACAGGGTGGCATTTTTTGTATGGTTATGGAGGTTATAAATATATGTTTGATGATAATTATTACGAAAAATGCCTAATTGAACTGAAAAATAAAATTCCAGAAGAAGAATACAATTTGGTAATCAGCCAACCGACTTGCGAATTGGATTCAAGTTTTTTGGGATTCATCAATGTTTATAAAGGATTGAGCCAAATCATACCAAAAGAATGTATTGTTATTGACTTTGGATGCAATCTTGCGGCACAAAGCTATTTTTTCAAAGACTTTGAAAAATACATCGGTGTTGATACGGTAAAAGAAAGGCGATTCAAACCGAAAAACTGCACTCATTACATTTGTTCAATACAAGAATTTATTGAAAGTGAACTTGTTGGGTTGTTTGATGGTAAGGAAAATCTTGACTTTTTTGCTATCTGTTCGTATGTTCCAGATGAAAACGCAACCGAATTAGTAAGGAAAACATTTAAGAACGTTTTTTGCTTTTATCCAAACTAAAGTATGATAATATATCGAATACAACATAAAATCAGTTAAAAATATGTTTTATTTGATATATCAAAAGGGGGGTGATTATCCGTGAAGGTGTTATGGAGCAAGACTGGAAGTAAAGGCAATGCGAGTGTTATATCCGACGGACAAACGCTCATTCAAATCGACGCTGGTATTTCGCCTGAAAAAGTAAATCAAAACATAGGGTACAATCTATCAGATGTTAGCGGTATAATCGTATCACACGCTCACATCGACCACAGCGCCTTTATTTCGCGTTTTATGCGTTTAGGAATGAAAGTATATGCCAACGAAGAAACGTGGCTTAAAACGCAAATTTCACGGCCTACACGAAATGCAGTAACAATTCAATCAGGCAAGCAATTCAATGTTGGAACATTTGTCGTTAAACCTTTTGATGTGTATCATGTAAATTCTGACGGAACGCCTTGTGAAAATCTTGGATTCTTGATTTATAGCACAGCTACAAAAGAGAAGATGCTCTGGATTACAGATGCATCTTATATCGAATCAAGGTTTCCCGCAATGGATTATATCTGTATTGAGTGCAACTACATTGATGTGGACGATTATTCAAGCGAACTGCAATTTGTGAACACGTTTGTGGAAGGCCGGAGATTTAGAAGCCACTTGTCATTAGATCGCTGCATTCAATTCTTGAAACAGCAGGATTTGTCTCATATTAAAGAAATCAGACTTTTGCACTTGACTGAAAGTCAAGGAGACATATATAATATTATATATAACAGGATGAAAAAAGAATTTAATAATATTAAAATTATTATTTAATAAGAGGTAAAATTATGAGCATTTTTAAGAAAATGAACAGAAAACAACGCAGACAGTTTGATAAGCTGGAACAAGAAGAAAAGAATCGTATTATTGCACATGAAATTTCTGAAAAAATTAAGGAAACTACGCAAAAACAAATTGCTCTGTCATTCATTCGAGGCACTGAATGGGTAAATAAAATCTATTATGAAAAATATGTTTTATCATGGGATGCTGCGAAGTATGACTCAAAGCGAAAAGTTGCAAAAGAATTGATTGAGGAAATTCGTATGCACTATGAGAAAGCAGTTGAGAGAGATAAGGCGAAAGAAAATCAAATCGTAAATCAAGATCAGGTTCAGAAGCAGGAGGAAAAGTAAATGCCTTATGTAAATGGTTATCTTGGAAAACTGACCAAAGACCCCGCTCTGAAACAGACTCAGAGTGGAAAGCAAACTTGTAATTTTACAGTCGCAAGCGATAAGGGTTGGGGGGACAAGAAAAAGACAGATTTTATTCCTTGCGTCGCATGGGAAAAAACCGCAAACACAATCAATACACATTTTAGAAAAGGCGATAATATTCTTGTGCAAGGAGAATGGGAAAACCATCCATGGCAAAAGAATGAGAAAGGGTACGACATCCCTAATTGGCAATATATCGTAAAAAGCATTGTATTTCTTCCGAAGCCTAAAGCAAGAATTGAGGAAGATGAAGATTATATGCCTGCGTCGGTTCAAATGTCTAGTGTGAATGGGACAAATAATCAGAGTATGGAGTTTGCACCTATTTCTGACGATAATTTTGATCTTCCATTTTGAAGTTATAAAGCGATAAAGTTATAAAGTGAGCTGATTTTATTGAAATACAAGCAACTTCCAAGCGAAAAAACAATTCAAAAACTTCTTGCAACCGCATTTGAAAGTCCTGCTGCAAACAGAGAAGTTTATAACTGGTGCGAAGATGTTCTGAAACACATCAGATTTCTTGAATCGGAAAGAGTAAAGTTGGTTCAGAAATACGGAAAAGACGATGGCAAAGGGAATGTTTCTGTAACATCAGAAAATAGAGAAATGTTTTTCTCTAGTTTTAAAGATGTTCTTGAAATGGACATTGACGCAGAGATTAAAGAATGCCCTGTAAAACAATCGTGGTTCGAAGATGATAAATGCAGTTTTTCAAGCAATAAGGACTTGTGGTTTACTCCGCAAGAAATCGGACAGTTTCAAAAATAAAAAGAGGGGCAATGCCCCTCTTTTTTTTATTCTCCGCGTAGATAGCCATTGCTCCAATATACTGATTTTCCTTGAATATAAAGAGAACCGCCAGAGTAAATCCTCATATATGTGGAAGATGTTATTTCTGCTGTAACAGATTGAAGTGATACTAAACCGCTATTATAAATAAAAAATTGCCCTGCATTTGGATAACCAATTTTGCTATAATCCGATGAAATAACCATATATCCGCCTGCATTGTTAATATTTGCAGTTCTTGAATTTATCGAATTTACTGTGGCAGAAAGAGTAATGCTTGCATAATTCTGATCTGCATAAGTTTTAATGCTTGCTTCACTTTGCGAAATTAAAGTGCCTACTGCACTATATGTTGTGTAAGATGAAAGTTGCGAGGTTGTAGCAAATGTGCTGTTTGCATAAGATTCAAAAGAAGCAAGAGCATTTGACACTTGATTTGTTTTGTTATCTGCATAAGCATAAGCTGCGCTTAATTGCGCTTGTGCAAAATCTCCATCTACATACAACTTTAAATTTGCAACGCTTTCTTTTGTGTATTGAAGGCTTTCTTCATAATGTTGCGCTTCCAATTCAATCTGAGCAGACAAGGCAGAAGAAACTTGGTCAATTCGTGTGCTTGATTCCTTAAATTCGTCCTCTGTCCATTCTTGAAAAGAAGTAAATGAAGTAATTGTTGCAAAAGTATCGTCAGCGTAAACACGAAGATCGGCAATAGCAAGAGTATTTTCCGTTTCATGTTCAGCATGAAGATTTGTAATAGTTTGCAATGAAGCATATCCAAAACTACCACCGAATAATGAATCCCAATATTCTTCCGGGACTTCAAGATAAATATCAGAGCCAGACAAATGACCGTTTGCGTCGGTAGCGGCAGAATTTTCAGTTTGCTTATAGACTTGATAAAATAGTTCTATTTCATTTGATATTTTGTCACCAACCTCAACAGTGCTGTCGCTGCTAGGAAAAAACCAGTTATAAGTCAAATGCTGAACACGAAGCAATTCAGTAACTTCCGCACCGGATTCAGTATCTTGATAATATGCTTTAACGATATGGTTAATATCAAAAGTTTCGTGCTTTTGATCGTTTACTGCACGAGAATCTACAATTGTGTATGTTATACTTTTGCGCGGCCTACAATATTTAGCGACTTGCTGTTCTCCCCAAAACTTTAGAGTTTTTTGTCCACCTTCATCATTTGTATCATAGATATTAGCATTTTGCAGATAACTTTCATATATATCAGTAGTATAAGAAAAGTTATCTACATACCCCTTATTATTATTAACTTTCTTAATATTAAGATTTCCGTTTCCAAGAGGATAAAGGCGAGTAATAATATTGTTATCCCATGTAATAGTAGGGTAATCAGAAAGATTTTTCCCTTTTCTGATTGCGTATCCTTTCCAAGTATTGAAATCAGTTCCTTCTTTTCGCTCGTCTCGCAAATTTAGAACTTTATTCTCACTATCCCAATCAAGAATTCCACCATAAAGTTGTTGTACATACTGAACGTTTTGAAGCACATCTTTCATATCAGATTCGACATTAAATGTGCCATAATCATTAGCTGCGTCAAATCCATCGGGGAGAACGTCACATACGCCTAAAGACCACCCAGAGCCTTTTAGAATGGCCCACAAAGCATATCCAGCAGAGCCACGAGGCATAACAACGCCACGACTATCTTTTACTTCTGAATCATCATATTGAACGCCATTTACCGTAAGTTTGAATTTCGTATCTGTTTTTGGAAGAATTTTAACAGTATGATCGTCAAGCGCTTCAACGCTTGTGTCCACATTATGCGCTTGTACATACTTGTATGCAAGAAGATACCATAATTCAACAAGTGTTACATTGACAACAGGCCCGATATAAACGTAACTTTGCTCGTTCATAGGAGTATAAACGCGGCCATTACAATAATAAAGATTTTGCGGGTCTTTGATCTGTTGCCACTTTTCGCTTGCAACAAACATTTGGAAAGAAAGTGTGCTGTCACCATTAGATGTAATGTCAATTGTAGGAGACACCATCAAATTCTTTTTATCAGAATTAGATAAGGCAGGAGTTTTGTTAGAAAACTTAGCGATAAGTTTTCCATTTTTATCTTTTACTGTTACAAATCTTTCTTCCACAAAGGCACCTCCTTACCACAAAATCTTTTCCTTTAATGTAGTTGTTAAATAATTGCCAGTATTTCCGAACGCTGTAATTGCAACACTAGAAGCCTTTGGAATAGTTTGAAATTCTCCCGTAAGTTTATCAATTACATTTGTTCTACTACCCTCAACAGTTTCAAGATAGCAAGTATAGTTGTTATGGTCAATAACTAAAGTGGTATCTGCTGGAACAGTGCCATTCCAAGTATATGTAATCGTTCCAAGTTGGAAGGAAGGATTGACTGCACCGGAAGAAATTTTATGGACGCATCCAGAATCAGCATCACCGTCATTTACCAACAGTCCAGTACCAAATACTTCTTGATCGAAAAGAGGATAACCATACGGAGCAGACTCGAACGGAATTGTGGCTTTCACAAAACTTGGGCCTTCTGTAATATCTGCGGAACCGGAATATTGCACATCAAAAGATGTATCGGAAGCCATAAATGTAAGTTTTTTAGGACTGTTTTTTGTCGCATCAAGAATTTGCGCTATATCTCGTTTCAGTTGTTCTTTTTCTGCAATCGAAAGACCAAGTTCGCTATATGCAACAATAGAAAAAAGTCGGTTCTTATAAATTGTATTTTCAATAATACTGCCGTCTTTTTCTGGCATATCAATATAACTACTTTCAGTCTGAGGCATAACCTGAATAGAAGAATCTCTCCAATTAACTTTCATTTCAAAAGGAATAATCCAGTCAAATGCCTTATCATAATCTTCAATTTGACCAATCATAAAGTCTGATACAGCTTTGCGCGGTTCTCTGTCAGTTACACGAACAGGATCAAATTGAGAAATATATGCAAGAATATTTTTTGCTTCATTTAGCCTATATTTATCTGCAATATTAACGACAGCCTCAATAGTGTTTATATCAGAAAAATTTAACGGTTCTTCTTTTTCAATTACAGCATTAAGTTCTTGAATTTCATCAATCGCTTGCTGTTTATCAAGCAAAAACAATGAAATTAAAAGATTTGAAAAAACGTCAGAAACTTCTTGATTTTCAATTAAATTAAAAAGTGCAGAATATTTCTGGGATTCATTGAAATAAAAATATTCCGGCTCATTTTGCAAGACAAGTAAAGACATGAAATCTGGTAATGAAATTTTTTCAATTACAAGCCTTTGTGCAATTATTTTCGATTTTGAATCAAGAAACTTTAAAGTTTCAAACAGATTTACTAGAACCTCAATGCCAGCGGAATTATATGTTGCTCCGCCGTCAGCAATTGAAAAATTGTATTTTAAAGATTTATTATAATCCATAAGCAAATCTCCCAATAAAAAATTCCCACGAAGTCCACGCAGATTTTGCGCTTATCCCCGTGGGAATGATTTTGTTTTTTTATTTTACATCAGTCGTAGTCTTTTTCGAAACAGTATCATATGCACCATTAGCCGCAAGCATAACTACAACAGCGTTCAAAGGAATCAATGCTGCCGTAGGACCAGTAAGTGCGCCAGTAAAGAAAGATGCGGCAAACATTACAAAAAGACTAACAATATAACTTACAAGTTGCGTGGGAATCTTTTTAATCAAAGGAGCATTCTTTACAAGTTGAGTAACAATTGTAACGAATGCAGTAGCACCAGCAGCACTAGCAAGATATTCCCAAGTAAACATTTCCATAAATTAACCCTCCAATGCAGATTGCGCGGCTTCAATACGAGAAAGATAACCATCTGCAATTTTCTTTTGTTGTTCGGCCTGTACTTCTGCAACAGTTGCTCTTGCTGTAAGTTCCTCAATCTTTTTTTCAAGAGCGGAAGTGTCAACAGATTCACATACAACTTGTGCCTTTACTGCATTAACCGCGTCGCCAGCAGAAAGAGCAGTGATTCTACTACGATCATCAAGCAATACGGCATATCGAGTTGCGCCTGCGGCATAAATTCGATACCAGTGGAATCCGTCAGCGCCAACTCCTGCATCTGCCATCACAGGGTAAAAACTTCCGCTTTTTAGAGTCCCGCCGTTGTAGCCGGTGTCCACCGCGTTCACATCCGGCGCGGTGAAGCACTGGCAGTTCTTCTCGCCGAACACCTCGTAAAACTCCATCATGCCGTCCTTTTCCTCCTTCTGCGTCCCGCCGATCAGGGCGGGGTAATCCTTGTAGGCGATGTTCATGTCCACCCGGCCGGCGATCCCCTCCACCGCGCCAAAGCTCGAATACTGCCAGATGCTCGCCCCTTTGATCCCCATGTACCCACGGTAATCCGCCAGCCAGAGGTCATAATCCGACAGCGCCCCCATATCGAGATAACTGTTTGCAAAGCTGGTGTAGGTATAGAGCATCGGGCAATACCCCTGCGCCGCTGCCTCGTCGAGGAAGGCCGCCGCAATAATGCTGCTATCCCCCTTTGCGATCCCCTTGTAGGTCGCGGCGTCCTCGATGTCAAGGGCGAGCGGCATGGTCAGGCGGTACGGCCTGCACCGTGCGGCCGCCTCCCTCGCCGCGCGGCGGGCGGCATTTGCGCTGCGGCAGTAGCTGTAGACATACGCCCCGACCGCCAGCCCCGCCGCGAGCGCCCCCTTCATGTTGGCATCAAAATAGGGGTCCGCCCCCTCGTCGATGCCCCCCTCATAGCCGGCCCAGCCGATCCGGACAAAGGCGAATTTGATCCCGTCGGCGGCGACGCGGTCCCAGTCGATCACCCCCTGATGCTTTGAGACGTCAATCCCTTTGATCTCCAAACGTTACACCTCCCCCGTTACTGCAAAGCGAATCCTGTTTTTATGATGATTTGTTTAAGACCTAAAGATGGTTCCGGGGCGCTGCTAAATAGCTTTACTTCACCATTAGTCAAGATTTGTGCCACCGCAGATTGCGTTAAACCATTTTGTGCATTTCTAAAAATTGCTGGGCACACGAATTCGAATTGCGGTCTTGCATTTTCCGGCAAGGTGCAGACCGTTTCGTAGTACACCGGGTTATCGCCTTTAAGGAGGTTGATGTACACATCCACATACACGCTTGACGCCGATACGCGTGACAGGCTTGACTCATACCCGCTGCCGGGGGTGATCGCCACCGCACTAAAGCCCACGCCAATATCGGCAAGGGTTGCATCTCCGGTGCCGTCGAACGAGGCGTTGCCAATCTTAACAGGAGATTTAAGTTTTGTTGCTGTTTCTGCATTACCATTTTCCGGAAGTGCTCCTACGTCAGATGCTTCAAGTTGAATATTTCCGCCAGGAGTGCTGGGGCGCTTACCATTTACGCTACGAGTGTGTAAACGCCAAGTGTAAGTGTCACCAGATACTTCCTCGCAAGTGTACTCGTCTCCATTAGAAGTATTAACGTATCTCTGACCAACAGAACCAACAGTGGATGTTGACGGAGCGCCAGTGCCAGTCAAATATGCTCTTTGAGTGGCCTTTGAAACCTGTGCTTGAAGTTTACCAATGGAAGCCAAAACCGTGTCAGTTGCCGTTACAACTGCGTCAGATGCAGTGCTAAGTCCAGTAAGAACAGTAGAACGAACTTTTTCTTTTAAATCTTGCCATGTTTTTCTTCCGCCCCAATAATAATCATCATCGGAAGCAGAAGAACCTTTTTGCTGGATAGAAGGCTCTTTTTGTCCAAGAAAATTATCAGTTTCTTCCTTGTTGTAGTAATCACTTAAATCTTCAATGGATCGAGTATCATACCATCCATCATTTTTCCACGCATAAACGGCAAGAGGATCGAAAACAATCGCATAATCACCGTTTTCAGCAGAAGAATATGCGAGTTGCAATGCTCCAACGTTGTCATAGTTCCCTTTATACTTGTTAGATTGAGTCTGAACAGCAGACAAAGCTGTATTTATTGCCGCAAGTGCTTCGCTCTCAGCAATAATGTAAGTCGCGGATACAGTAATAGTATCTCCGTCTGCCGGTTTAGATTCAGAGGAAAACGTGATACTACCGCCAATATAGTCGATAGTAAAGTTTGATCCACTTTGCGTGATCTCAGAACCATTCTTTTTGATTACAGGTGAAGGGGATGAAAGCCAAAGACGATTTCCAAAATTAGCTTCGAAAATTCGGTTTTTATTTTTTTCGTCATTGTCGATGGAAACAGGAGTAAGTTTCACATCTTCTAAAGTTCCAGTTTTAAGATTCAGAACAGCGGAAAGTTTATTAAGACCTTCCGTAATGCCCGCAATAAGAGGGCTTTGAATCTCAGAACTGCCAGGATTTTGTGTTACAATCTGAGACATTCAAAAATCCTCCTAACAGTTATTTAAGCAGACACAAGGCTAATAGTCATTTGCAGAGTCCATGTGCCACCACTTTTAGTTCCCATTGTGGAAACTTTACGGTTCATGGCAACAGAGCCAACGCCAGTACCGTTAGAAATGCTGGCTTCATTCCAAGCAAAGTTAGCAGAATCGTCACCAAAAGAAGCGCGGAATGTCGCAGTACGTCCATCAACCTGCGGATAGCCACCGTCCATATTCGCATACGCACGGTTTCCACTTTGAGCAATAACGCCAGTCTGAGAAGCGTTCTCAGATGTGGTATCAGTACCAACATACATCTTAGCGTTTGTATTGTTGTACGCAGTACCGCCAGTACCGCAAATCAGTTTCAGCATTTCAGTCGCGCCAGCATCAAGGATAATGTTCTGCCCAGTCGAAACAACCTCATAAGGGGCAACGCCAGTCAGCTTTTCTTCCATGCTGTGATACTTCTCTACGACCCACTCAACAGCCCAAGCGGAATGCTCAGAGAATTTCAAAGACTTGCACAGGCCGGAATAAATCTTTTTCAGAAAAGATTTGTCCTCGTCAGTTAGAGAATCGGGATTTTGTTTCATTTTTGCAAGAAGGTCGAGCATCAGATTGTAGATGAACTTATTACTTTCCATTTCTGATTTCCTTTCTTTATTAAAAAATAAGTGCCGAACAGTAACAATCTGTTCGGCACAATGGCACTTGTATTGCTTTTTCATGTATTATAACATGAAAATTAAAACATTGCAAGTGTCACGGTTTTTTGAAAATTCCATTTAGCAAAGAGTTCGCAGCGCTTTGAGTAAATACATTTGCAAACACATTTGCATTTCTAGTGTTGTTGTTCACAACGCTTTGATTGGAGAAATAACCAGCGCCATTTGTATACGGCAAATAAGGAAGATTGGGAGTGGAAATTTGAAGTGCGATCATCTGTTGCTGAATCTTTTGAAGCGACTCACTTAAAGGAGAAACAAAGTTTACAGAATAAATATTGTTTAACTGCATAGAGTTTAGTTTTGCCTGTTCAAGCATAGAGGAAAGCGCTTCTCCAAACATGGACGGCATTTCATCAAAAACTGTTGAATATGCTTCAACTGTTTCTTGCTCAATCGGTTCTAAATATTCAGTTTCATAATTTGAAAGCATGGTTTTGTTCGCGTTAGAATAAGTGTTTACCATGCTTGTTCCAATGGAACTTACGCTTCCTTCAAGTGCATCAATTTGTGCATCAATCGCCGCAACTTCTGCATCTCTTAACGCTTCTAGTTCTGCAATCTTATCCTCGATAGACCAATCTGCAACGGTTTCTTGCCATTCTCGATCAAGTTCTTCCAGTTTTTGACGTGCTTCGGACTCTTGTTCTCGATATTCAACGCCGCTTCTAGTGGCGGCTTTTTCAATATCGTTCAAGGCTTCTTGCCGATTGCGATAGTATTCCTCTTGTTTTTGAAGCCGGTCATTTTCCTCTTGCACATCTTTTAATGCTTGAATTTCCGCATCGTATCTGTCTTTAACTGTTTCTTTCTGCGCTTCAAGTTGCTTTTTGATCGCTTCTGTTTGTTCTTTTGCGGCATTAGATGCGGCAGTAGCCGCCTGATTGCTCCATGCGCCTTGATTGACAGAAAGATCACCGATAACACTACTAAGGTTTTTATAACGGTTAATAATGTCACCAAGTTCAGATTGCAAACCCTGATAATCAGAAACATCAGGGAGTTCATTTCTAATGGCCGCATTAAATTGAGCCATAGAAATCGTGCCATTCATTGCTTGTGTGGCAAGTTCCGCAATTTGCCCTGCGGCTGTCTGTGCGGCATTGCCTGCGTCGGTAGTGGATGCTTCTACATCTTCTGTTGTTCCAGCCAAATACCGTTGAACAGTTTCCAATACATCAGCGGTCATGGCCTGTTGAAGCATTGCATCAATGTTCTCTTTTTGAGATTGCATTAGCCGATTTGTAGCTTCTTCGTTCAAATAAATCCCATCGGCTGTAATGTCTAGCATCGAAACATAATCTCCGCCAGCAGAGATTAACGCCTGAATTGTATCAACTGTTAAATATCCGTTCTCATTGTATTCTTCAATCGCGGAAATAACCGTATCAAATCCAGACTGGAAACCGTCTATGCTTTCATTAAGAGAATCAATATTTTCTCTAAATTTCTCTATTTCTTCATTTGAAATAGAGAAATAATTGGCAACGGTTTCTCCTGCTTCTTCCGCGTTTCCAGATAGCTCAGGGAACAAATTATTGATTTCTTGGAGAATAATTTCTTGCGCTTCTAATCCATAATTACCATCATCTATACTCTCAATAAGTTCATCATAATATTTTTTCTTTTCAGAGTCAGAAGATGCATTATTGATTTTATCAATCAAATCCAATGTTTCATCTTGGATCATAAAAAACTGAGCAGCAATTTCAGAATTAGTTTTATAACTATCTCCGATTTCATTTAACTGTTCCAGTATTTTATCGTATTGTGTTTGTGCAAATGCAATAGCTTCTGCATTTAAGTTATTGTCTGTTAATATTTCCGCAAGAACATCACGTTGCTTTTCAAGGGTTCCTGCTTGAACCATTTTTTGAATTACAGTTGCAGTATCAAGATTTGTAGAATCAATAGTGGGCAAAGAAGGACTCTCCATTTGCTTTACTTGACCCTTGTAAATATTTTGAATATCAGCATAAGCATTCCGAATTCTTCTTTGATATTCTTCGTCAAGAAAATCAATTTCACTTGCTCTTGCGCCATTCAGTTGATTAACTGCATCTGTTTCAATACCGTATTGCTCAATAAGTTTCTTTTTAAATTCAGTAAGTTTTTCTGTTTTTTCAGCTGCATCACCTGTATAGTTTACAATTTCAGTATACTCTGATTTGAGAGATTCAATAGTTTTTGCTTCTTCAAGATTAGCATTTGCGCTTTCAATAGCGTTTTGCTTTAATTTTTCTACGGCTGAATTATACAAACTTATTGCAGAAACAAGAATACCAATTCCAGCAGTAGCAATTCCTAAAATACCAGAAAAAGAGGTGAGAGTGCCATTTAACAATGTATTTGCTGCATTAAATTTACCTACTGCACCTTCTGCTTGGGATACCATAGAAACAAATGCAGAAATATTATTTTTTGCATTTGTTATTCCAGATATAACGTCGGAAATAGATTTTGAAATCTTTTGTGCCTTGATTGTAATAATAATACCGCCAACAGTCGTAAGAAGCGGAATAACTCCACCTAAAGCCTGTGTTAATTGTCCAATTGAAACGCCAGCAGAAACAAGACCTTTCAAAAAGTCCATAAGTCCATCTTCTCCGGCCTGTACTGCAAGTTCAGCCAAAATAGCTTTTAACTGGTTCCAACTGGCGCTAAGGCTTTCCATATACTTTTGGTTTTCTTGCGCAGAATAACCTTCGGAATCAGCCATGCCACGCACAGCTTCTTCTACGGTTGCCATATCATTCAGCAAAGCAATAAAATAGTTCTGACGATATGTTCCAGCGGCTCCATAAATTTCATTTACCTGAGAGGTGAATTCTTCCGCTTGCGATTCAAGTTCATCTGCAAACTCTTGATATTCTTGGCTGTTGAACAAGGCCGCTTGCTGAGAAGCAGTAAGATTTTGAAGTTCTGACGAAAGCTGAACCCACACATCATAAATAGACGCAGCACCACGTTGGTATTCAGCAACAACATCTTTCATTGCTTGGCTACCATTTTCCGCAAAAGTTTCGAGTGCTCCCGCTTTAGATGTATAAACAATTAAAGAGTTAAGCGCTGTGCCAATATTTTCTCCACTACGCCCAGTTGCTTCCGCAAGTGCAGTTATAATACCAATTGTTTCTTCAAGAGAAATATTGGCGTTCTTTGCGCTGGAAGAAGAACGCTGTAATGCACTAACTATTTTTTCAGAAGTTACGGAAAAATTATCAGCGGTAATATTGATTTTATCGATAACATCAGCGTAATCTTCTGCTTTGAGGCCCCATTGTGCCATAATGGCAATAAGGCCCTCTGTTGACTGCGTAACATCAAGTTCGGCAGTATTAAGGGCAAGCATGGTTCCACGAGTAGTTTCTACTGCGTCAGTCCAATTATAACCAGCTTGTACAAATTGTTGCGCGACCTCCGAAACCTCGTCAAATGTTCTTCCGTATTGTACTGCAATATCATAAAGTTCATCTGTCATTCTGCTTTGACTGATAGTATCATCATTCAAAACACGTTGCAGACTTACAACCGCATCTTCTGTTTCTTTTATAATATTTATTGTTTCAAAAAAACCATTTTTAAGTTCATTTACAACATAAAATGCGCCTAACCATTTAGCCTTGTCAGAAATCTTTTGGAGAAAGGATTCCCCTTTTGAACCTGTTGTTTCATATTCAGTCCCAAGCCTTTTCGCTTCTGCGGTATAAGATTCAAGTTGTGTTTTAGCCTGAGAAAGAGAAACAGACTGACTATTGACTTGATTATTAAAATCTTTAAGATTTGAAATCAGAGTATTATTATCTGAAATTATTTTTTTGTTTTCAGAAGATGATTTTTGATTTGAAACAACATTATTGAATTTTGTTTGCTTTTCAATCAAAGATTGAATTTGACTCTCAATTTTTTTTCTTTCAGATTGTTCTTTCGCTGTATTTTGTGTTATAACTATTCCTGTTTTTTCGATTTCGCCTCTATATTTAATAACAGTTTGTATTTGATTTTCGTCAACATAAGTTGCTCTTTTAGAAACAACGTCACCAGAAGAATTTAAAGAAGTGACAGTTTTATAAAGTTTTCCATATTCAGTTTCAAGTTTTTGGATTTGATTTGTTGCAGATTTAATAGATTCTTCATCTATAATTTTAGGAGCATTTGTTCCAGAAGTAGTTTTTATTTCATTTGAACCTTTTTGAAATTCTGTATAAAAGTTCTTTCCGGCTTGCAAACCATAAGCCTTTGTCTGCTCGTCAACCTGTTTAAGAGTTTCAATAAGTTGACTAATATCAAAATCAAGACTAGCAAGATGTTGAGCCTGAGATTTATTTTCTGCCATATCGTTCACCTCCTGTTAAAATTTTTTAATAACGGAAAACTTATTGATGAAATCTTCATCAGATTCGCCACTTTCTTCAATCATCTTTTCTCTTTCGGCTTGACTAAAAGAAACCCAATCGTTCGGATAATCACTATCGCTCAGTTGAGTATCGCCATTTTCTGAATCTTTATCTGGATTTATACCAAGATTCTCACAAGCCCGACGAACATAACGTTGATAGAGTGCGTATAGGAATCTCCGACTGCATTTTAAAATATCATCTTTGTTCATGCTAGTATAATACATTAGCACTGAAAACATTTCCTCGTAACTAAAAGAAGAAGCGGCACAGTCGCTTCTATCAGAGCCATCCTGTGCCGCTATCAAAAACCCGACAAATCTTGGAAATAACCAAAAAGTTTTACAATCTCACTTTTAGTAAGTCCGTACTTGCGTTCCAAATCATAAAAACGAATACGCTTTCCTTTGTAAAACACTTTTCGTTCAATCCATTTCACAAGACCAAGAACGCTCGGATTGTCTGAATAGTATTCATAATTTTTAATGAAGGTTTTAGCGAACCAACGCTTGAATCTACCAAGCAATCCGAGACGTTCCAGTTTATCATTTGTGCCAGGCACTTCACGAAAAAGCATCATGGCATAATGACTCAAATCCTTGTCTGTGATTTCTTCTCCGTCTTTAGCACGAGGATATAAAGCGTAAGCAACATCGTCAAGGTATTCAGCTTCTTCTCCAAGGAATATAGGCTTTACGGTGAACTTGTAACCATTAGCCTCAAATGTTCCTCGTTCAAGCATTGTTTCCATGCCGTTATCGGTGTCATTCATTTTGCTTTATATCCTTTCTGTGCATTTAGGCCATAGGAGTAAAAGAGTCGTAGAACGCGGTTTGTCCCTGCGCCACAGGGGCAGACGAGAAGTTATAGGTGATTGCGCTGTTGATAGACTTCTGAGACATAACATGGGGAATATCGCCAGACACAACACCGCGAGTAATGCAAGCATTGTACAGCACAATTTCGCCAGACTCAGCGCTCTGAGTTTCAGCGAACACCTCAATCATAAACTCAGGGTTACGCAGAACTGTATCAGCCTGATAAGCCTCGCCGTTTGTACCAGCCTTGTAATAAACAAGAGTAAAAGTCTTGCCAGCCGCAGAAGCATCAAATGTCAGCTTTTTTAAGTCAGAGTCATACTTGTATTTCCCTTCTGCAACTGCGTCAGTAGTCGCTTCCAGAAGATTTCCGTAAACATCACGAACTTCAAGAACGGGCTTAGCTGTTCCGTGAGCTACGACAGGCTCATTATCTGTCAGGTCAATCACATACTCCGCAGAAGAAGGCACTGTAACGGAAGTATCATAAAGGATAGGTTTGGGAGTTTCCACAATAACGCTACCAGAAATCATGTTGTGGAACTTGGGGTCAAAAGTCTGAGTTACAACAGCGAGGTTATACTTCTCGTCAGTCGGGTAATCCTTGTCGGAACCGTTGCCGTTGGGCAGAGTTTCAGAAGTACGAGTAATAGTTACCTGAGTAGAAGTCAGATAATTTCTCTTGGTGGTGTACGCTTTAGCCGAGTCAAGAGTACCATCAGTCTTATAAGGGGTAATCCGAACACAGCCAGCTTTTGCGGGAATAAGGTCATTTCGGACAGTTTTAGTTGCCATTTTCTTTCCTCCTGTTAAGTTTTAATTTGGTTGTATATAGTTTCGTAACAGATAAATGCTGTTTCGACAAGGTAAATTGCAGGGTCGCTTTCAAGTTCAATCGGTGGGTCGAGAAGATGTAAAATGTGACCTCTCCCGATTTCTGCTTCAACTAGCAAAGCAATTACTTGTGAAACGACAGAATCAACAACTGTTGATCTGCTTCGTTTCCCTGCAACTGCAATGTTAAACACAATTCCTTTTTGGTTGTAAACATTTGGATTTTCAGGCGTTCCAAGATAAATAAAAATTTGAAAGTCGGAACTCGCATTATTTAATATGTCGGTTCCATATTTTGTAGTTTTTATTTTTTCGGCTAAAAATCCGGCTCTTTGAATGTATGCGTCTGTATCGAGGATTGCTTTAATAGCTTGTTTATCTTCGTTAGGCGTAATCATACATTCACTTCCTCATTATAAAAGTAGTTTGAAGGAATCATATTTCCGAAGAAATTGTCGGTATGTCTCCTTAAAATTCTCATTACATATCCATTCTCAGAAAGTCCACGAGCAAGTTTTTTTTCTGCGTTTTGAATTGAGTATGTGGGCTGAACGACTTTTCCAACATTTCTTGCAGTTACTTCTCCTTCTTTTTCTCCCTTTGAATAAACTGTTTGACCAAGAATATTTGTGTAATTTCCTTGCGGTCTACCAACAATTTGAGCGCCGGGTTTCTTCTCACGGGCAGGGTTCCAAAGAGAAGAATTCATGTATTCTTGCAGATATTCATTCTCTTTATCCATTTGCCTTCCACGGCCATAACTGCGAAGAATTGATTGAGCATAAAAAATGCAGGTTGTAGAAATTTTTTCTTTCCCCATATCAAGAATTGCGTTTTGTACTTCTTGATCGTTTGTATCTAATCCAGACATTGCATCTTTCATAAACACATCAAATGCTTCTTGTGCGGCATTTATCATTGCGTCTGCAAAATCATTTGTAAATTTGTCATAATTAAACCGAAGAACTTTCATTATCTCTTGTCCTCTGTTAAAAGACATTTTAGAACTCCAACAATTTTGCCGTCTACAACATCCATCATACTTGTGTCAATACTTTCAACCCTGTATTTCACTTGCTGGTAAACATTCTTTTTTTGTTTTTCATCAAATATAAAACTATTTTTCAAAACAATGTTTTGTTCTGAAATGGTTGTTTTTGCGGGTAATGTAATAGTTGAAATGGTCTGGATGAAACTTCCTGCCGTCTCATTATTAAGCCTTTCAAGCGTCATCGTCATGTAGCAATCAATGCCTTTGGCAAGGTAAACGGGTTCCATGATTTCTTCACCAAAATCATTGTATTCTCCTGTACCTTCATAATGAGAAATAATATCAACCGTTTCGTTGCACTCTACTGTATATACGGTTCCTACTCTCGGTGTTGTGTTTTCTGGCATTACAGATGTGAGAATATTTTTAGGCCCACTATTTGTTTGTCTAGTAAAATATTCCCCAACAAGAGTGTTTTGCTGCTCTACGCTATCAAAAGTCATTGCGCCATAATACCAATAAGCGCCATCAGTTGTATTTGTAGTGCGGTGCATAGTGATTGAAGCATACTGTTTGATCGGAGGGTCAGTAAGAAATGTAATTTCTTCGCCCATGTCAACAATAGTAGAATAAAAATCCATTCCATCTACTAATTGACCAAGCATAGAATTACACCTCCTATTAAAAATAAAACAAAAGTGCCGACAATTAAATTTGTCGGCACTTGGCACTATTTTTATTAAAATTTGAAATTTGACTTTCTGAAACTACGACTTGCTTTTTGCAGCGAGGGCAGTATGGGAAAACTCCTTCTATGTTGGCAGCTTTGCTTTTTACTCCAAGCCATTTTCCGCATTCAGAACAGTAAATTTTTGAAAACCCGTCGTTCATCGGCATCCGCCTTTCGTGACGCGAAACCCAAAGAAAGGACTACCAACGCTATCACCATTCAATTCAGAAACGAGCAAGTCAACAAGATCTGACAAACTCATGCTGTTAATGTCGAAATTAACACTTTCAGAATATTCAAGAGTAATTGTGGGAATTTGCTTTTTCTTCACATACTTGCTTGCAACAAGAGATTGAAAAAGAGCAGCGGTTTGATAAACAACAATGCTTTCAAAAATCGCAAACTTCTCGTCAGAAAGTTCTTTCCATAATGGAACCCTGCTTTTAGCAACAGATTCAGCAAAAGGTGCTTTTTCTGGATAGTCAATATATTCGTCAGGCAAAGTAGTTTGACTGACAGCACCAAGCGCCATGCGAACACGCTCATAAAAATTTTCGATGCTTTTATAAGTCCAATCTTCGTGAGCCATTCGCACACCACCTTTTGCTTCTCTCTATAATATATATTGTTTATTTGATTTTGTCAAGTTTCAACCATTAAAACAAAAAACGAGAACACATAATATAGTTTTTAATACTATGTGTTCTCATTATTAAAATTATCTGCCTGCGTACATATTCAACATTACTCGAACTCTTGCAATGTGGTCTACGGCCTTACCATGCTCCCACTGCCATATAGCAGTCATCTCGGGAGGGGCTGTATTACCTTTTGCTTCCCACGCCTTAATGATACGCACTACTTGCGCATGAAGAAGATCAACGTGTTGCAGTTCTACTTCTGCCATCTTAGCATAGTTATCAGCAAGAAGTTTATCTTCATCTTTGTACTGCATTGCCAACTTAGCATATTCTTCTGCGCCACGCGCCTCGTCCTCAATTTGCTCCACAAGCATTTTAATGATTTTCATTTTTCCACCGCCTTTAAGATGCGCTCTAATATAGCGTTCTGTTCCTCGAATTTTCTATTCAATTCTTCCAGCAAAAATCTTGCTTGCTTATCATTGGAAGAATTTATGTCATTCTTCTTTATGAGTTCATCCGTGCTTTTGGACTGCATCTCATTTTCTATCAGGTTGAGATAGCCAAGGTAGAACGACATAATTGAAATAAAATCGAGGAAATCATACTGCTTGTCGTTCATTACAGCTTAATGACTTTAATCGTAAAGTTTGTCACATTACCAGCGCCAGCAGTCAAAACAGCAGTAATCACGGAACCACCACAATTCAGAACGCGAACCATAGCGGGCACAACAACGCCTGTAGCGTCAGAATCAGCAGCGGCAGTGCTTGTAGATACGGCACCTGTAATGGGGGTTCCGTCTTGGAACAGAGTGACAGTAACGGCACCAGCTGCGGTAGGAGCGGCAGTTACATTGACTTCAATATCGTAGTAACCAATTTCATTGAGAACTACACCGTTTCCAGACAGATTAACAATCGGATTGCCGCACTTGTTTCCATAGCGACGGACGATAGTGCCCGGAACAATCGTAGCGCCAGCAGCAAGTGCCTGAGTGGTTGTATTTGCGACATAAATTCCGGCTTTGCAAGACATAATATTATCTCCTTTCAAAATAAAATGGGGCCGGTTTTCCGACCCCATAACCTCGGTCAGAAAGACCTTAAATCATTTAGATGTTGGTGCTGCAACCATAACCGGGCTGGCAAGTGGGATAAGCGTAAATTCCATAGCCATAGGGGTTAGTGCGAGGAATACCGCACAGAGCCGCTTGCAGTTGAAGTTGGTTAATCTGGTTCTGCATATCAGCCATACGATTGCCGCACAGAGCGTCCAGAACTTTCTGAACCTGAGCAGTAGTGTTTGCGTTGATCTCAGCAGTGTTCTGAGCTGCCAGATAGCGATTCTCCAGAGCAATTCGCTCGGTCTGGCAGCAGCAAGCTGCAATCTGTTGCTCAACGTTATTAAACTGCTCAAGAGTAGTGTAGCCAAAGTCACACAGGCCCTTGGTCAGCCCAATGTTCATGCCAGAAACCTGGTCAGAAACGTTACGGACGCTGGATTTCAGGTCGTTGAACGAATTGGCGTTGCACAGATCGCTTTCAGTGACAGGATTGCCGCCGCGATTTCCCCAGCCGAAGCCGTTTCCGCCCATCAGAGCGAAAATCAGAAACCAAGCCAGAATGCCGCCACCGCCAAAGCCAAAACCGTCACCGTAACCGCAACCATCATGTCCGTCAACGACAGCGCGAATATCAGCAGGACTCATGTTATCCAAAATAAACACCTAACCTTTCTTTGAATTTTGAGATTCATCTATTGCTTCCGTGTTGCGCACCACGGTTACAATCGGTTGTTCTTTGTCCTTTTGGCAATCACAGCGTTCTCCAATGTCGAGATGGGCGTGACAGTAAGGACAAGTCCAGAATTTCATCGCATAATCCTCTTTATCTTGTTGAAGTCAATGCCATGCTCTTTTGCGAACTGCTCAGGGCTTTTCCCTTGTACGGACTGCATAAACTGAGCAAACTGAGGATTCATGCGGGCAAAGTTAGAGGCGACTTGGTTTAAGTCTTTGCCTCTAAGAATGTTTGCAATACCTTGAAGCCGTGCATAAGGATCACTTTGTCCTTGCATTGGAGCGAGGTTGTTCTGCGGGTTGCTCGGGAACAGACTGCTGGGCATTAAAAAGCACTCCTTTCAGTTCCTCAAGTTGGCCTTGAAGATTTTGAAGTTCTTGTTTTGTTGCGTAAGTTTCATAATTTATTGGTTGCTGTACAGTCACAGGCTGTTCTTTATGTTCAAAAAAGTCAAACACTCGAATCGTCGGGAACCCCGCGCCATCGGTAGACTTGACATAGAAAATATCATTCGCATCATCAAACAATGCAACAACGCCGTTGGGAGGCATTTGATAGGCTTTTGCGCCGTCAATACCAGTGACCCTAATTAGACCATTGCTTGGCTGAGAAACTGGCATTTGAGCGTTAAATTGCGGCATTTGCGCTTGTGTTTGAGCGCTGATTCCTTGCATATACGGGGCGGGGCTAAACTGCCCTGGCATAGTAGGAATATAAGGGTTGCCAAAATTATTCCAAGCCATATTGCACCTCCTTACATATCACGGAGCGGAATTGATTCGGGTTTGTAAGTTAGAGATTGCTTTGTTTGGATATAATTTTGCAATTCATCCAACTTTTCCCAATCCTTATACTTTTTATAAAGATTTTCAGCTTTCGACTTAGAATAGCCAAGTTCCATAAGCATATCCACTGTGCTTTTTTTGGAAATTGGGCGAGAAGAACTAATCTGCATTATGGTTCAACTCCTTTTCTTTCAACTGAACAATTCTGTCCATTTCTCTTTTGGTGCCATTAAGTTCAGCACTTTTTACAAGTTTTTCTGCAAGTTTCATGTCGCACATGAAATGGCAGGCAACGTAGTGAAGATAAGTATTTTCGTCCATAATCTTCCCTCTGTTTCTTTTAATTTAATTTTATGGCAAAATAAAAACACCCGTGGGAAATCCACGGGTGTTTTTTGATACTATTTTATTTTACAAATCCATAATAAATGTTCCAAGTAATGCCTTTTGAAGATTTTTGCATTTCTTCTGAGTAAGCAGTTCTAATATATTTTGAAGTGACTTCATCAAGAATATCCCACCATCCAAACCACTCACCAGAACTGACGGCCTTTTCTTTGATATAAACAGGCTTTGCTTTCAGTTGATATAGTTCGTTCCAAGGAATAGGTGTGTTGTTTTCATTTCCTTTGTAATTCTCAACTGCTTCAATGCACTCAGTTAATATCCTAAGTTTTTCTTTGAGATCGTTGAGTTGCTTTTCTGTAGTTCCTTTTTTGTTTATTGCATAAAACAAATTTTTTTCTGTTTTAGAAAATTGCTTTTCAAGATATTCCAGAGCAGTCATAAAATCACCTCATATCAATTATATTAAATTTGTTGTTGTAAGTCAATAATAAAAGAAAAAGACCCGGATAAACCGGGCCTTTTTCCAATATGGAGGTATAAGGTGTTGTAGAAAGGATAAAAATGGAAAGCAACTATGGATTCAACTGAGCCATTTTGTGCCGAATGACTTTAAGTTCTTCTGAAACGATTTTGCGACAGTAGCCAATTTCTGCTGCAATATCTTCATTCAGAAATCCACGACCATATTTTAACACAAAAATTTGCTTTTGTCTATCTGTTAATTGAAGTTTATCAAGAATTTCTTGAAATTTCAACTTAGTGCCTATAAATTTAATTTCATTTTCTGTCATAGGCACACCTACTTGCGTCTGATAAGAATTATTTTCTTTTTGGGTTCGCTATCCTCCACAATTTGTTGTGTGGTTACTTGATTTGAATAAACAAGATCAGCATTGTATGTCAAAGGCGCTCCATTTACCCAAATTGTTCCAATGCTTTTTTTATTGATCGCAATGCCGCGAGTTTTACGGTTCTTGGGTCTGCCCCATATAATAACCTGCTTCGCCATTAGAAATATCACCATCATTTCCAATGAAATTTGCATTACCGTATGTGGCATCTTGTGTATAAGATGAAATATCATAATTGCTAAAGAACCACGCGATAGTTCCAAATACCAATACAATAAAAGTCAAGAACGGAATCGCAATCCAAAGAATAATACTACGATAATGCTTGCGCATCTTATCTTTTTCTATTTCATGACGCTCGTGAATTCGCTCTTTTTCTTTCAGATGCCGTTCCTCAATATCTTTCTTTTCTTCGAGATTTCGTTCAAGTTGCATTTCATAGGCCGCAAAAGGAACCTGTGCAATATCAACTTCATTCATTTCATCCATGCCACTAACCTCCCGAATTTTTCTTCTGATTTCTGCCATTTGCGATAAAGCATGAACGGTTTCTCGCTCTAATTCTTTGAATTGATCTTGCATCATTTTAAGCATAGAAACCACACTCGCATTTATACGGGAATGTATTTTTCAACCAAAACAAGCAAAACTGCAATACTCATTGCAATTTTCCACCAGTTGTTCTTCAAAAACACAAGAATATCCACTTTAGATTTATCGTCCAAAGCACGGATTTTTTCGTCTTGCTCTTTATCTTTTTCTCTCTCGCGTTCACTTTTAGAGTCAGCACCTTCAAGAATTGTATCAACTTTCTTATTTAGATTTTCAAGATTTTGTCCCATCAACGCCATTGTTTTTTCAAGGCTGTTAATAGCGGACGGTAAATCCTTAAAGTTTTCAACAACAGTTTGAAGGATAGAGATTTCCCTGTCGTGTCTGTTTAGTTTACTGAAAATTTTGTCCGTTTCAGTAATAAATTCTTGACGAGAAACCGGGCTATCCATTCGTTTCACTCCTATAATAAAAAATGCCGCACAACCTATAAAAAGGTCGTAGCGGCACAAGGCACTCATTTATTGCTCATAGAATACCATAAATTTTCTTCAATGTCAAATTTATTATTGACTTTTTCGTAATCTCATGGTAATATATGAGTGAACCGATGGTTCAGCGCCTTATTCTGGATACGGACTGAATAAGGAAATATCTGAATAAGGCGTGCAGGCCAGCTATACCCATTGCCGTATCAGTGGGTGTGGCTGGTTTTTTTATTTAATATTTTGTAAGTGCAAGCAACAACACTATAAACTGTTAGGGTAGGCTCCGCTGCAAAAACAGCCTCGTGCGCAGATTTGTCCAACACACGCAACTGCACCGTAAGTGAGATTATGGCACTCTCGAAACTCACGAAAATAAAAAGAAGGTGGGCTGGATCGTTCTGCAACTAAACCGTTTGTAACAGAAACGTGCGAACGAAACTAATGGTAGAGACTGATAGTGGGAACAGGAATTAGCGAAAGCAAACTTGGGGCAGTCTGAAAAGTTATAATTCCTGCCGGTGAAATCCAGGATGTGCGTGTGTTCAAGTCGATGATAAGCTACCCCAGTTGGGACGCTAATCGAGGGCATAGTTTCTCTGTTTCGATAGGGGAACTATGCCCAAATGCAAATCCAAGACCCGTTGGAAAGCTAACCATATTATATTATTCAATAGGTTGATTCCAACACTTTTCACAATCATCGTCTCCGAAGCATTCTTCCACTTTATAACCAAAATCATACGGGCAAAACCGTTCAGGGATACCATCGACCAATGGAGCAGAAGGAAACTTTTCAATAAAATCTTGCAATCGAGTTTTGCGAGGATGTTCTTTGCTCCATTTTTCTACAATAGAAACTGCAATCATAAAATCTGTTTTTGTTTTAATATTTGTGTCATTTAGCATAAGTGCTTTGCATTTAGTACGATCTCCACAAGAATCATGTGCAACACAATATTTACATTCAGTTTCTCTGTCGTAATTTGATTCACACATTCTTTCTCGTTCTAACATAAACTTAACCGCGTCCATATTGCACCTCCAAATGTTTTTGTTGTATCTATCTTATCACAACAACAAACGATAGTCAACACAAAAATAAAAATCCCGCCCATTTCTGAGCGGGATAATTTTATTTGAATTTACGCAGTAAACTCAATGAACATATTGGAACCAACGGTGTTGATTGCATATCCGCTGTTCTCGCTGATGGTCATAAGCTGGATCTGGTTCCGAGCAAAGTTCTGGTTCTCCTGAATGTTTGAACCGTTTTCCTCGTAACGAATCAGGCTCATGTCACGGTTGGACAGCAGAATAACATCCTTGCTGCCAATCTGAGGAACATCGCCGCACAGAACGGTTACACTCTGACTTCCAATCTGCGGGAAGTCAAATGTCAGTTTTTGGCTTGCACCGGGAATCATGTTGGAGTTGTAGGCCATGCCAAACAGTTTCTTGTACTTTTCCTTATTCATGGTAATGGTGTCAGCAACATAATGGTTAGCAAAGAAATACTCGATCATAGCATCTGCAAGTGCTTCACCGGTCAGGGCTTCCAGATTAGCAAGCGTCGCAATCTTAGTTGCGGCATTCCTATTGCCATCACCATTCACAAGAACGTCCACAGCGGAATCAAAGTTTTGGAAGGCAATGTCACGAACAATAGCGCCCATCTGCTTGCTAAACAGATCAATACGCATACGACGCACAGCCTCGTAGGTCATTTCAATGGCGCGACCATGTTTCCACAGGGTAATTGCCTTTTCGCCAATGCGAATCTTCGCGGTGGGCAGATCAGCGCCCTCAGAAATGCGCATCTTCTTGACGGCTTTCTTGTTTTCGTCAGACAGAAGATCAAGGCTTGCGCTCTTTACAATGTTGCTGTCAACGCCAATTGTGGTATTGCAAAGATAACTGAGAATATCATCCGCATAAATGGCTTCGCGCACAGTAGTTTCAATAAATGCGGGGAACAGCCACTCATTAGCTTCAACACCACCAGAAGTATAAGCGGTGTTCATGAGATCGCCCATGGTGGAATACTTGCTAATGCCTGCATCTCGCATAGCCATATCAAACGGAGACAGGTTTTTCAGGCGATCGTCCTCTGTAATTTTATCCTTGATTTCGTTTTCAAAGACTTGACGAATGGAATCGTTCAGACTCTTACCGGTCAGATAAACGTCCATAACGTCACGATTCAGATAAATCTTGCTCATGTTCTTAAATCCTCTCTTTCTATCAGATAATCTTGATTGCGCAAAGGGTGGCAGATTGGTCAACATCCAGCGCAACGCAATTAGTGTGTTCCACGGAAGTCTTTACGCCGCCAGTGCCATTACACGCAAGAAACTCGCCAGCATTCTCCGTGCCAGCACACTTAATATCTTCAAAGGTCTGTCCCCATGCAACAGTGACAACATAATCATCATCGTTTGTGGAAACAAACTCAACTTGCTCGACAACGCCAAAGGGCTCGTCATCAGCAGAGCCGTAGCCAACCTCACCATTGCCGGTAATGGTTACTACCTTGCCAATAATCTGCTTCGGGTCGCTCTGGATGGTGCTTTTGGTTGCGGCGGCAACATGGAAAGTGCCACTGTTCCGCAGGCCGTTAAAACTCAGTTCATACATTTTTTAGTCCTCTCTTTCTTAGAAAAATTTGTAGTCTTTCAGGTTTTCGGGTTCTTCTTGGGGTTTAGCATCAGAACGTACAGATACTCGTTTACCAGCGTTCAGAATCTTCTTGGATTCCTCTCTCCACGCATCGGTTTGTGCTACGATCTCGCTATAATCCAGAACATCAAGATACTTCTTCATTCGGTTCTCGTTGTAAGAATCCCCTTGTGCCTTAATTGCCCATGTCAGGGCGGTGTCTTTGGCGGAAGCAACAATCTTATCATATTCCTTCGCCTTGTTGGAAATTTCAGTGGTGTCAACAGGGTGCATACCGGCCTTCGCATAAGCAAGCACTTCCTCCGCTGTAATATCCTCACAACCAAGTTCATTCAGAGCAGTTTCCTTGCCGATAAATTCAGCGACAGGTTCAGGCTTAACGCTGTCCTTAACCATATCGACAACAGCGAGAATCTTTTCGCTTTCAATGTCGAGTGTGGCAAACATATCTTCTGTGATGCCAAACTCGCCCAGCTTTTCGTCGTAGGTCAACTTATTTTCCTCCTTTTCAAGTTTAATGTCAGGGTATTTATTTTTAATCATATCGGCTACCTTGTTTTCAAAAACCTGTTCACCGATTTTGATTCCTTTTGCGCTAGCGGCAATCTTCGCGCCTTCAATGACTTCATCGACAAAGCCCCACTCTTTTGCTTCATCAGCAGTAAACCAGGTTTCATCCTGCAACATCTGTCGAAGTTCATCCTCAGTTCCCTTGAATCGCCGCATATAATTCTGAATCAGGCCATCTTCTGTTTTTTCCAAAACTTGAATAGTCTTTTCAAAATCATCCGCATTTCCCATAGCAATCGTGCTGGGTCGGTGAACCATGAATAAACTGTTTGACGCCATATAAACTTTATCACCCACAGAAGCAATACCGCTTCCCATGCTGGCTGCAATACCCTCGATATAGACATTCAGTGAAGTTCCGTTCTTTTTACGGTAATTATCCAGAATATTGATGATTGCATTTCCGGCCACACAAGAACCACCGTAGCTATTGATGTGAATGTCAAGATTCTTTACAGTGCCCATTTCAGAGAGCGCGTCACGAATGGATTTTGGGGTAACATCCTCGTCAAACCATTTTTCGTCCGAAATATCTCCGTAAATATACATTTCGCCAGCGTCGTTTTTTCCCTTATCGCTGAACGAAATGTATTTGTTGATTACTCTCAACGATTTCTCACTCCTTACTTGTATTAAATTTAACGCCAGAGTTGAATGTTTTACCTGTATTGTATTTATCCTTAGGCATTTCAGATATTGGGGAATTATTCAATGCACAATTGAATTTAAAGCCACAATTGAATGAATCCATTCTATTGTATCTTGTCCCAACATATGCTTGTTGAAACGTGCCATCACTCCAATATCCAAAAATATCTTGTGCATAAATTGAAATGGTATAAAGTCCATCGCCAGAATCAAGTTCGTTAAAATCTACGAAAATTCTGGCTTCTGTGCCTTTTTCAAGAAAACCACCTGATTCAACGATTGTTCCAACCCCACGCGGAGGATTTTCATTGCCAAGAACTGCTCTGGCTTCCCATTTTGCAACATTTTCGTTTACAACAAATATGCAAACTGCTTGTTTAAATCCAGATTCATCCGAAATCCTGTCTGCCGTTTGGCTTTTAATGGAAACAATCGGGTATAATGACATTTAAACCAACTCCATTAAGCGACAGACCAAGTACCTGCTTCATTTTGTACAAATACCTTTACAACCTTTGTTCCATCGCCAGAACTTGCGGCTGCCAAGTCTGCACCATAAATTGTGCAAGAAATCGCATTGTTTGCTTCCGTCTCAGTGTCTCCTGTCATATTTGTCGATCCACCGTCAGTAGGAATTTGCTTGTTCGTTCCAGTATTTTCAAGAGAAGCAGAACTTTCAACAACCATGACTTTCCAAGCAACAATCTTCATGTCGGACATAAGCGTGAACGAAGAAACATTCTTGCCAGCGACTTTACTGATACGAGAAACATCAGGGCCTGTAATTGTAACAGTCGGAACGCTTGTGTTAAGTGTGATTGTGTCTTGTGCAATAGAAGATTCGTTGTATACAGAATCTCGAACCTTGACGTAAACAATCTTTTGACCGTCGCCGGAAGTAAGATTAACGGATTTGGATTCGACGTATTCTTCCCACGTCGCATCCATTTCGCTATCTACGCCTTCAATGCCCCACACTTTAATTTGGTATCCAGTTTTTTCTTCATCTGAACACTGAATTGTCAGTGTAACGCCTCGGCTTGTAGTATATTTTGCGTCACCGTTAATTTTTACTGCAACGCCACTTGGAGCAGTCGTATCAAGTACAAGATTAAAGAACGATGCCAAGTGAAATCACCTCTTTAGTCTGATTCAAGCGTGATATAAATATAACCACCGCTTCTTTCATAAATTTTGTTATCTCCGCGATAAACCTGCTTAATGCCTTGATTTCCTTTAAACAGTGCAGAAATATTTTTGATAAAGAACTTTATCATTGGTTATCCCTCGATAAAATACAACGTATTTTCGGAATGCGACGGAAGTGAATTATATTCTGCAAGGCTTCCACACCAAATGTTAGATACAAACTCTGACGATACATTTCCACCCCCAGGAGTAGACCCGCCAGCATTTACTTTCCCCGCGTTGATCTTTCTTCCATCAGTAAGGGTAACAATTAAATCACCGTCAGAATTTACTTCTACATTTTGAATTCCAATTCCGGGCCTTCCGGCTGCACCAGGAAGGCCAATCCCTGTGCGTCCGTCCTCGCCTGTAACTTTACCTACATCTTTTTTCTCTCCGTCGGTAAATGCAATAATCAGATGCCCGTTTTTATTGATATAAACATCATCAATGCCGCGACCATCTTCTCCGTCTTTCCCGTCAGAGCCATCCTTTCCATCCTTGCCATCTTTACCGTTTATACCGTTTTTCCCGGGAATCCCATCGCGTCCGTCGCGTCCGTTTTTTCCAGGTTTTCCATCCTTGCCTGGAACTCCATCAATTCCATCACGGCCATCACGCCCATCTTTACCGGGAGGCCCTTGTTTTCCATTAACTCCATCTTTTCCTGGAACTCCTGGCTTTCCGTCCTTCCCATCTTTTCCGTCTTTTCCGTCTTTTGGCTTTGGAACGCGCTCTATTGCTTTAAGTCTTTCGTTAAGTTCGTTGATTGCATTCAAAAGAGATTTAATCCCATTCATTGCAAATCACCAAACCCCATCTGTACTAGCGCACTATGAACGATTTCGTTTTTTGCACGTTCTAAAACATTTTGCGCGTTTTTGTTATTCTCGTTTTCTGTCTGTGTGGAATCTGTATTATTAGTTTCGGTTGTTCCAGTTTTACTTAAAAACTCAAACATATCAAGTTGTGCCGGTTCGCTGGCTTTATCTTGTCCGAGTGCCTGTTGTGCAGCTTCATCGTGAGAAATCCAACGGTATTCCTCAGATCGACGAGCTTTTTCAATCTTTTTCAACTCAACATCCAACTTATCAAGTTCAGTCTGCCAGTCGATAGGATTGTGAGTAACCGTGGCTCGAACATTATAACCTTTAACTCTTGCCCACAAATTGATAATTTCTTCAACAATACGTTTGCTTTCGCGGCGCATTGTGTCAACCGTGTCTCTCACGATTTTGTACTCAGCCGTTCCAAGGCTATAAGAACCAGAAGAAAGACGACCCATCAAAACAGGAGTCAGTTGGAAAGAGTTTACAATGAGAGGTTCAAGAACTTCAAACCACGCACGAACGTCAATTCCAGAACCGTTTACTCCACCTCCCAAAATATCAACCTTATTGCTATCAAAAGTAACAAGGTCATTATCCTTTCCCATTTTTCGCATTTGATTTTCAACCTGATTGAATACAGATTCAAACAGTTTTTCTTGTGCTTCGGGAGTAGACTTTTGAGCAGGAGTTGCGCTTTCAAGTAGAGCTGCGCGATCAATTTCACATTTGTAACGAGGATAACCAATTCTATTCAAAACCACCATGCTGTCTTGAATTAGCTGGTAAAATTCCGTCATAGTCGCAATCGCTGGTTCAAATTGCATTGTTCCATCTGGTCTACCCGGTTTGGGTTGGTGAGGAACCCAAAAGAAATTACCATCGTACAAATCAACTTGTTGCGCGTTTATTCCATTTTGATATGCTGCATACCGATTTTTTTCGGGAAGCCACTTGAACTGTGTGATAGTAGCAGGGTCAATGATAACTACTTCTTCAATATCGGTAGCTTCATCATTTACAACCACTTCGACTGCCATTCCCGTGCGAGAAATAGCAGATGCGTGAAGCTGGTCGATCAAGCCATCTAGGCCAGAAGCGTTATTTTTTCCAATATCTTTTGTAAAATCACGAAGTTCTCTATCGTACTTCTTTACTGTTTTTCCAGTAGTGGCGTTATGAAGTTCTACCTTAATGCCTTGATTGGCAAGTCTAAGATATACGTTCATTGCCATTTTTCCGTCTGGCGTTTTTTCAATAATTGTGCTTACAGCGTCAAACTTTGTAGGCGCAGTAGCAATTTCTTTAAGCAAGTCAATAGTTTTTCTGTTATCAATGAAAATGTTCTTGTCTGAACTTTTCATAACAGAAATTTGTCTGGTGGAAACAGAACGTTCGGATTTCTTTTTGCCTTTCGCCATCTTCCCTTTTCTTCACCACCTTCCTAAAAAATTAGTGCCGTCAGGATAAACCCAACGGCACTAATGGCACTTTTATTAACTTCTTTTGTAAGAATACAATAATTTTTTGTTTTTGTCAAGAGTATCGCTTGATCGAACCCATTAGCAAGCAACAAGCAATTTTTTCTTGTGCTTCCGAATAATCGAAATACGCAGCATACATAGCAGAAACAAAGTCGTCGTGTTCTTGCTGCTCGTTTGAATATTTACCTGCTTTTTCCGTGTAGTCGCACATTTCAAGAACAAGGGTTTGAACCGTTTCAGTTCCGTCCAAAAGAATATGAACATCCTCGTTTTGAATTGCGCGTTCCAACGATTGAATGTATTTTGCCTTATTACCAGCCTGTTCGTCCAAAGGTATCTCTACTACTCCACGCTTTGCAAGTTGGTTTTCTACGGCTGTGTGGCCAGTTCTGAGCCACGCACAAGGAGCATAATTATATTTTCTGCTAATAAAAGCGATTTCATCCCATTGTTCGTCATAATTTTTTCCATAAAGATCAATTACCTGAACAATGTTATTCGTGTCCATATCACGAACTACAACTGCCGGAGTGTCGGTTGAAGAACCTGTTGCTGGGTCATATCCAATGCGATAAGAGTGAAATGGTACGGATTCGTACCATTTTTTTGCGTATTCATCACGCTGTTGTTTATTCATTCCCATGTCAAAAAGATTCTTTACGCATTTTTCTTCAAAGTCTTTGAATACTGTCCCGTCCATAGCAAGGAAGTCTGCAAGATAATTCTGCCTAAACAGTCTATCGCCAATCTTACGGCGCAAATCTTCCTCGTATGTCATATCACCAAACTTAGTGTGAACAATTTGACCTGCAAGTTCATCCATAATTGGATTTGCTCTCCATGAAAGCTGATAACTTATCCAGTTGGAAGAATATTCGTCGCTTCCTTGTTGACCAAATCTGAACATTTTGTAGAAGTAATTTTTGCCGAGAGGCGAACTATTTATAATTGCTTTGCCAAGCCCATATTTCTTGCCTTTTCTGTCTATTTCGCGCCCACGACCAGGTGAGTTTAGACGCGCTTCAAGGTTGGCCCAAACCGCTTCGAGGTCTGCGATACGAGCTGCCTCAGTAATAGTTACCAAATCCAATCCAACGCCAACCAGCGATTCCGGGTCGTAAGCAGACCGAACTTCAATTACCCCGCCGCCGATTGTTTCCATTGTGTATGTGCTATCAGAACAAGCCACTACCCATTGTTTAGGCATATACTTTTTCAACTCTCTCCAGTTCTGCTTTGCCATCTTTTCTGTTGGAGCAATCTGCCACCAAAGAACAGGAGGAACCATGTCTGGCTTATCAACGTGCCTATTTTCTGAAAGGCAGTCAACAAAATACTTAATTCCGGTCATTATGGTCATCCTATCTTTGCCACAGTTGTGGTTGTTGTTATTGTTGGCGCACAACTCGTGGTTTTCGGTAGAAACCTTGAATATTACATCTTCTTTTTCTACAAACGATATGCCATTGACCTGTGTATAAACGGAACCATCTTCAATGAAAAACTTCTTCGCGTGTTTCTTCTTGGGTCTATAATATCCAAGCAAACTATATGCGGATTCATCGTTTTGTACAACCATATAATCCACATTTTTTGACTGCCGCTTTTTGTTTCTTCTGTCAGTAATGCTTATATTGCAGTTGAATCCAAGAATAATCCATGCAAGTTGCAACTGTATCGCAAGTTTACGACTAACTGTTTGGCTCACGAGATAAGCAGTCCTTTGATTCATATATCCATCCCCAGCATAATACCCTTTGAGGAAAGAAATGAGAATGTTTTTATTCTTGTTGTAAAGGATGGATTCAGGAATTTTCTTGTTTGTTGAACCGTGCCCGATTTCTTCGTCAAGTTTTCTTGCATATTGCATTTTTGACACAACAATGCAAGTAGTTCCTTCTTCTGGCCGTTCTCTTACGTTTGGGTTATACCCGTTTTGTCTAAGGATTCTCAGCGCTTTCTGCTGAACTTCCTTGTCGTTGTAATTCAGTGTCAGTTTTGAACCTGCTCTGTCAAGAAAACACCCTTCTGCACAATACAAACCAAAAAGCCATGCTGTATCTTCGTTAAGCGGAATACCAGCAATCTGGTTTTTGTAGTTTTTCTCGAACGGTTCAAACTTCCAGTAATCGCAATCAATCCAAGGTTTTGGCATAGGGCTGGAAAGATACAATTTACGTTCAGGCTCTAATCGCAGCTTTTGTTCAAGTTCTTTTGCAGTGATATAGTCCCCTTTAAAACTTCCATCTTTTTGTTTTTCTGAAACAAAAATCAAATGATCTTCCGTGACTTCCAAAGGCAACCTGCCAAGAGATTTGATGGTGTAAAAGTTTTCGGTTACAAGTTCTTTTTCTGTTTTTACAACAAAAGTTCTATCCCCGTTCCTATCGAACGAAAAATCTCCAACCGAAACATCTTCAACAAACTTGTCGCATCCGTTAATAAACGCGCCTTTGGTAAAGCAACGGTTGCCAGCGTCAATCACCATAAACCTGCATTTCTCAAAATCATCCAATGCTTTTTTCTGCCACGGAAAAGGTTTGAATGGAAGTGTGGCGATAGTCTGCTCTACTTCTTTTGCTCCCTGTTGCTTTTCTCTTGCAATCTTGCTGCGGCATGATGGGCATAGTTTGAAGTTTGAATATCTATTCTGTTCGGAATAAAACATTTGCTCAAACTTTTTTCCGCACTGTTTACATTTTGAAAATTTTTCTCCTGATGGCGGATTAAAAAAATCTTCCTCTTTTTTAATGATATTGTAAACTTTAGGTTGTTTTCCTTTTCTTCTATCTTCTTGAATTTGCCTTGTTTTAAGATTGTTTTTTGCCAAATCAATCACCCATTTTTATAACAGTATCAACCTTGGTTCCAGAATCATCTTCAAAACGAACCCCAATCGAAAGTTTTCTTGCATTTCCGGCACCATCAACGCTATCAAGCCGCATAAGATTTTTTTGGCTTTCAAGCATTTTAGAATAAGCATCTGCAAGGAATTTCAAGTCCTGTGCGGTAGTTGTGTGTGATTTTACAACTTGCATAATCTCAGGATCAGAAAAAACCTCTCCGATATTTTCCAGACCTGAAAATATTTTTTCCGCCTCAACAAGTTTTCTTTGATCGAGAGTATACATTACCTTGGTTTTCAAATTTGCCAAGGCTTCTTTGTTTTTCTTTTGTACGGAAAGAGACATTTTTTCAAACTGTTCTGCATCTGAAATAATTTCAGCTTCCACCTGTTCCGGTTCGCCTTGAATTTCAGCCAATGAGACTTCTTCTCCAAAAGAAAAGTCATTTTCATTCAGCATCTTCATTCACCTCTTTACCTAATATTTTATTATTGTACTGTTCTGCTTCTTTTATTTCAAGATAGTTTTGGTATGCAATAGGATCAGAATATTTTAGTGGCACACGTTTATTAAATGCTGCAACGGCCTGTGCTACATATATGGAAAAGTTCAACTTATCTTTTGTCACATTTTGAGGGTCGTTATTATATCTTCTGATGATTTTATTGGCATCGTCATATATTGAAGCCGGTATGTTTATTGATGCGCTTTGTTTCCCTGTTTCTCTTGAATTTATAACATAAGTCAGAGAAGAAATTTCATCAACAGATACATTTGAATTTTCTCCTTTATTGGGCCCCAATGGACATTGTTTTAGCAAAACTTGAATTGCTTCATATATTCCTTGTTTTCTTGTCTTTCCATTTGTTCTACACCAAAATTCAAATTGATGGTAAAGGTCTATTTTATCAACAGTAACACTGTATTGATCTTTTCTTTTTTCTCCATCAAAATAAATAGCAACTTTTGGTGCCATATAGAGATCGTTCAATCTTCTTTTATGCGAATCACTCAAATTAAACTTAGTGGCTACTTCACCTCGTTTAATAGACAATTCTAACGTATATTTATATATATTATAGTTTGATTTTGATATACCAAAAGAAATATATCTATTATTTCTTTTATTTATTACGCTTGTCCTTATAGTTTCAAATGCAATCATAAATCCGCACAAATCCCTAAACGAAGATAGTTTAGAAAACTCATTTATTTGAGATTCATTAAGCGCATCTATATTCCCGTTCCAAAACGAAGCAAAACTATTCGCTTCCGTTTTCAAGAATAGCCTTTTTGCATTGCGAAATGTTTTTTTTCGCATTTCATCAAAAGTCTTAAATCCAAGCACCCATTCTTCTTTTGAATATCCTGGCAAAGCGTATTCTGGATTCATAAAAAAATCTGTTAATGAAATATAAGAATCTGGAACGCCTTGGTCTTTTTCTGATAAATAAAAATCAAATGATTTCACAATAACACCTTAATAAAAAAATAGCGGCGCAAATGCGCCGCTTTTGGTTAGTCGATTTTAAGTTCAACATCCTTGACGGCAGTTTTAAGACCATCAATGATCTCGTTTTTAGTTTGTTTCCAACAATCCACACAAACGTGTCTGTTTTTTGCAGCAGTTTGTTTACCGCAAAAAACACATACACCTTTAGCAGAAGAATCAAGCACTGAAAAATTTCCTGTTTGATAAGTCTGCATTGTATCAATAGCATCTTGTGCTGAAATTGTACCGGATTTAATTTCAGTAAGCAAATGATCCTCAACATTGCTAAGTTTTACAGGCTCCGACTTGTCAACAACAAGGCCACCACTTTTATCAACATACCTTTTCAATAATCTCACCCCTTTTAATTTTATTCCAGAACTCTACGCAGTATTGAAGTATTCCAGCGTTTGGGTTCCAGTCTTTTGCTATTTTGCTAAATTTGTAAAAAACATCTGAATGACTCATATTCAAATCAAAGTCTCCATGCGCCATCATATACATCAAACACATTGTAGGGCTTCTGCTTTCCCCTTTGTTACATACTACCACAACATTGCGTCCTTGTGCAAGTTCTCCTTGAATAAAATCAATTCCGGCCAAAATCATTTCGTCAGAAAAATATTTAGGCTCTTTCGCATCGACCATATTCAATGCCATAATATGATCTTTGGCCCTGATTGCATAAAGATATTCCAAGTGGTCTTTAGGACAATTTTTAGAATACCCAACAATTTGTTTGTGATAAGGGTATTTCGCACAAAGCAAAGCAGAAACATCAACTCCACTAATTTTCATGTTTTCATACTCTTGCTGATTACAATAACTTAAACTTGCTTTTCCGTATGTATAAACACAATTCATTTCAATTTCCTCTTTGCGTACAGGCTCATAAGGATTGCCTCGCTAATTCCATCACTTTCTTTTCTGCAACGTTCAGTCGGCAAAAGGTTTACGCCGGGGAAAAGTTGCTTGCAAGTTTCGATAGACGCTTTCTTGTCTTTATGAAGAAGTGAAAATGACTTCTTCCAAGTCTGCGGCGGAACAAGTTGGTAAGGAATCTCAAAAGACTCCAAAACGCCCTCAATGAATCCAGCGGATTTTCCAAATGAAAACATTGAAGTAACTCCTTGGCCCGGCATAGCGCCAACTTTTTCTACACAAGCAATTACTCCATCATTTGTTTCAATTATATCATTATGCAGTTTTTTGATGTAATTAACAAGATTTTCTCTGCTCATTGGAACTGCAAATAATACTTTACTGTTTTCGTCAATGGCGGCTAAACCGCCCTTCGCTCCAGGATCAACGCCCAAATAAATCATTGATAATCCTCTTTGTTGAGTCCAAGAAACTCACAAATCAACTGCATCTTATCCGGTTTCGGCTCACAAATCCCCCGTTCCCAATTCTGAAAGGAAACAATGCTTACGCCGCAATGACGAGCGCATTCAATCTGCTTAAACCCATTTTGGCTTCTCGCCTCTCTAATATCATTACCAAACTTAATTTTCTTTTCGTTATTCATTATTATTCCTCCCTGCGTTTTCAAATTGAAGAACATCACACCACTTTTTAAAAGAAATATTTGCAATGTTTTTTTCTTTTTCAGTGGCAGAACTTGACAATTTAATTAAACCATCTTTTTGAAACAATATAAGGTCTTTTTTTGATCCAATATTGGAAACAAAATATATACACCCATATTTCATTTTGTCATGTGTCCCACGCCTTTTAAACTTAACTCTAACATCTTTCTTTAATTCTTTCCTGAAAAGACTTTCAACAAAAACCGACAAAAGTTCAAGATCCACAGATGAAAGTTTTGAATGCTCAATTCCACAAGCATTCATATATTGATTAAGTTCAGTCAACATCATTATTTCTTGCACCATAATTCACAATTGCCTCGATTTCCGTTTCAAAATAAACGATTGCTTTTCTTTTCAGTTCAAATGACAATGTTTTCATGTCTTTTATCTGCTGTAATTCTTCTTTAAGGGCTTCAAGGCGTTTCATTTTCCGATTCCTTCCTTTTGCATATTGGCCAAGTTTCATTCTTTAATCCTCACCGGAAGAACCATGTTGATTACTGAATCATCCACTTTATTTTTTACAAAACAAGGAGAGAGCGATCCGATAATCATTAAATCAATCTCATTTGAATCTACTGTGCGAATTGCATCCAGCAAATACTTTGGATTAAACGCAATGCTCATATTCAGATTTCCATTTGTTTCAAATTCAATTTCGTCCTCAAACTGTCCCGCTTGACTTTTAAGCGAAACATTTGCAACATTTCCATTGATTTTAAAAACAATAGAACCTGTAATTTTCCCATTTTTAGTTTGTACGGTCTGAGCCATATCAATCGCTCTTACAAGTTTGCTTTTTTCAAAAATGCAATCAATTGAACTTTGATTTGGAATTGCTTTTTTCCAGTCCATATATGGGCCTGCAATAAGGCGAGAAGTTATAGAAACATTTTCCGTTTTCACAATGATAAATGTTCTGGAAATAAAAATTTGAGCATCATTTTCATTATCCATTAAAATTTTAGATAGAATATTTACTGTTTCAGCAGGGACGATGATATTTGTGTTTTGATCGGAATTAGTTTGGATTTTAACGTTCGCAAGTCTAAATCCATCACACGCAACAAGATCAATAGTTCCGTTTTGAATTTCTATGTTTACGCCTTGCAATGCAGGACGCTTTTCATCAAGTGCGACCGCATACAAAACCTTGCTTGCAGCATTTATCAAAGCGTCCACATCAACAGTAATTGGGCTTATATCTCCAACTTTAGGCAATGCAGAATACGAATCTGAATCCATGCAAGGAATAGAAAAAACAGCTTTCTCGCTTTTTACAGTGCAAATCTCACCATTTGTTGAAATAGAAATAACATCTGAAATGCACTTTGAAACAACATCAAAAAGTGATTTTGCATTTACGCAAACAGAACCTTCCTCATGCTGTTCACACTCCAATACTGTTTCAATCGCAACTGTAAAATTATATGATGTAAACTTTATCCTTCCATTGCTCAAAACGTCAATTTTAATTGCATTTGCAAGCGGAGTGCTTGTAACTTGTTTTGCATTGGCGGCAAGCATAACCTTTTTTAATTCTGAAACAAAATCTCTTGTGTTTACAATCGCCTTCACAATATACCTCCTATTCTTCTTTTTATTTTATTTGTTTTTTAATTGAAAGTCAAGTCACTTTTGTTAATCTTTGCTCAATGCAGCGCAAGCACAATTCTTCTCCTTCAAACTTGTAAAGTTGCGTTTCGTCTCCGCACTCGTCACAGTACAAATGCTCCGCATTTCGATATGGGCAAGAATCTCCAAGGCAAGGAAGTTCGCATCCTACACAATCATTTTCTACTCGTTTCATTTCTGTAAAACCTCGCACTTAACAAAATTAGCGTCAATATCAAAAATGTCACTGTAAATCTCAGCATCTTCATCCTCGCAAATAGTAAGTTCGTTATTTGCGCTTCCTTCTTCTTCGACTTCAATAAACCAAACTCCAAGATTAGGCTTTCCATATCCTACGCGAATGACAGTTCCATCGTCAAACCAAATTCTCACATCAGCATCGAAGCATCCAACTTCGTCATAAGGATATTCTGCTCCTTCGATTTCAACAAGATCGTCGCTCATTCCATAAACTCGTACCATAATTATTCCTCCACGGATTCAAAAATTTCAATAATAGGCACTACTTCAAAATCATCATGCCAATAAGAGCAGCTTGATTCGGATTGTTTTTTTGACCTATATGTTTTAATCGCAAAATCTCCAACATCATCAATCGGCCTAAAATAAAAATGTTTCGCACATCCTCCCCAAATCTCCGTTCGATTGTTTCTCATAACCACATATCGTTTTCTCTGAATTTTCATATTTACCTCCAAACATTCAAATTACAGTTTCAATAATCTGCATCAATTATTTCAATTTGTTTGCGTTTACTTTAATCAATGGGCAAAAATCACACGAAACAATTTTACCGAACGGAGTTACGCCACTTTTTATTTTGCAAAACACCCAACTTGCACCAAGCATTTTATGAAAATCGCATTCAGTACAAAGTTCAGGAATTTTTTTCATTTCAGTTTTTGCTACAATCATTTCTGTGCCTCCAAACTATACCGCGCAAACTGAATGTTCTCTCCGAAACGATTCTTTGACTTAACCATTTCTTTCTTCACGCAATGGCCTTGCTTTTTCAAATCGTTAATCCTGCTGGCAAGGCGCATAATGCCAAGATCAGAAAGTGCTTCAAGTTGCGTAATAGAACCAAATCGTTGCATATAATCCAAAACTCTTTCGTTTTGAGTCATTGGTTATCCCTCCAACATTCTAATCAGCGCGTGGATTCCACGCACGTTGTTAAATCCTTGAATCTTGCCTGTTCCTGCGTAAAACTGAAACAGTTTATCGTCAGACTTTCGATAGCAATGAAAATGGCCCGTTTGGACGTTTTTCAGTTCGTATTCAATGTCATGCTTCTCAAACTGTTTGATAGCATACTCAATACGGTCAGGGTTCTTTGCTACCCTCTCTTTATGCTTTTGTTCTGCATACAGGTGATAACCACCATCAAAAGATTCTTCCGGGTTTGCTTCGCGTTCTTTACGGGTCATTTCTTATACACCTCCGAATAAAAGAATTCATTGTAGAGATCATAACGAAGTTGAATATCCTGCATATCAGCAGCACAATAACCTTTATTGAATGCGAAATTATAAAACTTTTGAATGTGTCCGCAACACTTAAACTCAGGGCATCCCATTCTGTAAATGCAATTGGGAACCATCACATCAGAGATTTCTTTCTGTCCAGCATCTTTAATTGACGCTTTCAAATCCATCATATATTCTCTTGTTTCTTTGCTGGCCTGCTTACACAAACGATAACGAGAAACATTGATAAGAGCCTGTGCATTAGCTTCAACATCCATGTTGACAGGCGTGTCTTGCGGAGATTTATCTCGGTTTACTCCCGTTCTATCTGTGCGCTGAGTAGAAACCCATTTCTCCCATCCAAGCCAATGACGAGCAAAATGCACAGAAATCCAAGACTTAATTCCATCCCAACTCCATTTGATTCTTGCAAGACGAATCGGAGAATGCTCAGAAATCAAGAGTTGCTTAATGAATTTTTCAGTAGCTTCTTTAAAAGTATCTTCTTTATTATCTGTGTGCCTACATTCATTTTTAATCTCCGTCCAATCAACTGCGATCTTTTTAATTTTAGTTTTCATTTTCATTCTCCTTATATAAATTTTTTCTTACTTTTAAAAACTCCATACTTTGTAACTTTTCCTTTGAAATAAGTGCATCCTCTCGGATTTATCTGCAAATTCCCTTGTTTCTTTGCATAGTATTGATAGTTACTCCATTCTTTGTATTTATCACAATTAGAATGGCATCCTAATTTTCGTTTTTCGCATTCGTAACATGGGGATTTGTTAATATTCATAATTATCTCCAATCATAATCTGCCATGATGTTTTAACTTCTTCTGTGCAAATAGTATCATTATGTGAACCTCCATGAGCCACAATCAAGACTTCTTCCATCTCAAATCCTCTTTTTGCTCCTACTCCATTTGAGTTCCATCCAAAACAAAGGCATTTCCCACCAACTTTAAGAATCCTTTGAATTTCATCAAGATGTTTTCTTCTCCATGACGCTTGTGTAGTTTCCATAGTCACTTCCTTGCCTACACTTTTATAGCTTTCTGAAACTTGTCTTAAAGAATAAGGCGGATCATAAAGTACAACGTCTACGCTTTCAGATTCAATCATTTTAAGAAAATCAAGTGCATCCATGTGATAGTCTGTATCGTAATCTTTACACAGATCATTTGTAATCGTGCCGTATTTGCTTGTGTTCGCAAATGGGTCAACAATTACCTTTGCTCCATCAATATGGTGTTCTACGAATTTTTTTATTGGAATAATGGAGAATGTATTCTTGTTCGGCATTGCCCATTGTCTAATGCATTTCATTTTATCCCTCCATGTAATCTCTTGCGTCACAAGAATGTCATTCTGATTCAAAAATTCCACTTTGAATGACTCGCTCTACTACTCGCTTCATCATAATAGGAGGCACAGACATTCCGCAAACATAAGTGACAATTCCTTTCCCTGGATTATCCCCAAAATAGAAATCCTGTGGAAAGGTTTGTGAGTTGACAACATCTTGTGCCGTTGTCCTTGTCATTTCAGGCCATCTGTAACCATCAAATGCTCTCGATGCTCTAATTGTTGGGCAAACATCATCATCATGGATGATAACTTGTTGAAATGCAGTTGCCTTTCCTCCATTTCGTTGAATTACATCTGCCAATGATTTGTCCGTTGCATGGGCTTGCAAAAGAAGATTGTAAAACTTTCCGGCTTTACCTTTTTCTGAAAATTCTTCTCCTTTTTCACTCTTAATTTGTCCATAGGTGATAGGCTTATAGTTGAATCCCATGTTGATATAATAAAGGTCAAAGTCAAGTCTTGTAGCAACAAAAATAACACGATGCCTTTTTTGCGGAACCCCCATATCTTCTCCCTTCACCAACCAGTGTTTTACATGATAATCGCATTGATTAAAACGGTTATATATTTCAACAACATATTTCCTGGCCTCTCCAAGAAGCAGCCCTTCCACATTTTCCATTATTACTACTTTAGGATTTAGTTTTTTTACTGTTTCAATGAACACAAAAGAAAGATCGTCAAGTGTCTGTTCTTTTTGTCCCTCTCTGAATTTTTTCTTTTTTCCCCAACTATCTTCTCTTTTGCCTGCTATGGAAAACGTTGTACACGGGGGGGAGCCATCAAGAATATCAATTCCAAAAAGTTCATCTGGCAACTCATTATCTGGAATTTTATTAAAGTCTCGAATATCCATGCAGAAATTGTACTTAGGATTATGGTTTTTAACATACAATTCGTTCATTTTGGGGTCGATTTCAAGATTTCCAATGACCTCACATCCTGCAAGTTTATACCCCATTGTGCTTCCACCAGCGCAAGAAAAACAGCTAAAAACCTTGAGTCCATTTTTTTGAGTTGGATAATCAGACTTGTACCATTTCCAATCATTAGATTCAATTTGTTGTGTGCCTTCAAACATAATTTGTTCAAACATTATTAAAGCACCTCCTTGTTTATATTCTACCACATCCTCTTGTTGTTTTCAATAACAAATAAAAGAAAAGCGCAGCTTTTTACGGCTACGCCTTATGTTATTGTTCCTTTCTATATGTATTTAGTTCTGGCTTGTGATTACAAGTCCAGATACAACACATCAAGTTCCATACAAACGCCCTGTCGTGACGTTCATCTTCGTCTCCGCGCAAGTATTTTAGATAATGTCTAACAGCAGAATCAATATAGCAATTTGCCGGAAGTCCCTTCTGCCAGTTCATTTCACCATATTTATTTGCTCCTTCTTCAAAGTGAATAGATACTTCAAGAAGCATATCAGCAGTGTTTTTGAACGCACTTTTAGAAAATGAGGACAATGCTGTTTCCAAATGATTTGTGTTTCCGTTAAAAACAAATGCTGCGATTTCCGCAATAACTGTATCTCTTTGCTTAAACGGATAATTCGCAAGCAAAAATGAAGCAACGTCCAGCGGCATAAGATCGCAACGGCCTTTTCCTTTTTGAATATCTCTTACGGCTCCTGTTTCAAATTCTCTGCGTTCACCAGAATCTTTAATCATATTTATCTCCCTGTGCTTCCAAAACCATTTTGCCCTCGGCCTTTTTCTTCCAGCTTGTCAACGAGATTGAATGTCTCTACGATAAACGGCATAACCACAAGTTGAGAGATTTTATCTCCACGCTTTCCAATGTAGTCAGTATCGCCATGATTGTAGAGTTTCACGCGGATACTATTGCAAAAATTCACGTCAATAACCCCTTCGCTTGTCAGATCGTGATTCACATTCAGTCCAGACTTGCTTTTCAGCATACCAACTGTGTTTGGAGCAAGTTCAATATGCACACCGGTGTTAATTACACAACTTCCACGAGCCGGAACAACAAAGTCAATCGGGCTTCTAATGTCAAATCCAGCATCAAACCCAGGATGCGCATATTCCGGCATAAAAGCATTTTCATCAAGTTGAATGTTCATTGTTTATTATCCTCCTGTTAGTAACATAAAAATTAAATAGTAACATAATTTATGTTACTATTCAAAAATTATGTGATTTGAAAAATCCTATCTTTTCGAGCACCTTTTTGATTTTGTTTTTAAGCCTAATCCACGCTCTTTCGTCGATTTCATCACCAAGAGAAATCTTTTCCTGTTCTTCAATATCTCTCAGCATTACCGAAAGCGTTTGCGTGTCAAGTTTATCAGCCAAATTATAAACATAATTTGCTGTACTCATAGCAGCGTAAGTCCTTCTCCCACAAGCGTATCTTACCGCGTAGTTCATCATTTCGCAGAATGTGCTGTCAATTTCAACTGTGTTAATTTTTTTAGGCATATCCACGTCCCTCCAATTCTTCTTCAATCTCAATTCTTACTTTCTTCCAGTCAATCTTCTCTCCACACTCAGGGCAGTATTTGAATCTTGTTAGGTCAGTGCTATAACGAAAATCTGAATATTCCTTTGCGTTATATATTCTTGCGCAAGGGTATCCAACATCTTTACGCCATTTATTTTGTTCTGTGTCACCAATAATTTTATGAGCCAAATCGCACGATGTTGCGAGTTGAGATTCTTCAATCCATGCAAGCAATCCAATTATATGCTTGTGCAAAATATTACCTCCGTTTCACCGTCTTTATTTTGGGAGAATCCACAAGACTTGCCGGGTTATTTTCTGCAACAAACTCCACTTCATCCAACCACTTAAACTTTTCTTCAATCTCTTTTTCTTTTTTCTCAACCCAGTCACGAATAGGATTGTCTGGAAATATAACCTTGTCAAGGTCAAAAATATCTCGTATCACGGTTTTCTTCGGTTCACTCCAAGTCGAAGGAAACGTAATCGTTGGAACCATTGCCTGTTGAATTTGAGATTGCAAGTGAGATTGAAGCATCTTATATCTAAGATCATCAATTTGCTTCTGCAAACATTGATTTTGGTACTGATTCCAAGCGTTTACTGTTTGAGAAACATTCTGATTCATCGAAAAGTAAAGCGGATTGTTCGCGTAATTTAAGGCCATATAACAAATTCCAAGTCCAAGTGCATTATCGCAGAACTTATTGTCGTATTCCATTTTCACACTATCAATCATGCAGATCAACAACGCACAAGTAGCAATCTTCGCTGTCTTTCATTGCTTTTTCAAAATTAACGGTAAAATGTTCTCTTTGCTCATATTTTTCTCCATTCCACCATTCGTTTGAAAATGCGTTTCCGTTCTTGTCAACAAAGCAATAGCAGTTAAGTTCTTCTCTATTCAAAATATCAGATACAGGGCAAGCATCAACCCTGATATATCCATCTGCAAAACCAAGTTCACTAAAAACATCTTCTTCGCTGAACATCCATCCATCACGAGAAGTTTTTCTGAATTTATCAATCGTATCAATCAGTTGGCTTCTAAACAGTCTGTTGTTTCGAGGACTATTTTCGTAAAATTCCCATCTATACTTTTCGTCATTTCTACGAATTTCAAGTTTTAGTTTTCCGCTGTATCTACCTCCAACTTTATACCAATCCCACATAAATTCAGGATATTCTTTGTTTTCTTCTTCGTTTTCATAAAACTTTTGTTCGCTAAAAGGTTCCAAAATACGATAAAGAACATCATCCGTAGGAAATTCTTTCGTAAAAACAAAACAGCAATAATGCATATATCATTCTCCTTTCCCAACATAAATCATTGTTGTACCGTCTTTTAGCCACACGACGATTCCGTTTTTGCAAAACAGATTTGAGTCAACAAATTCTCCTACGCAAAACAGATCGTCAATATATGGACTTATAGCAGGTCGCCAATCAGCCACAATTTCTTCTTTTTCTTTCACGTCCAATCCGACTTTTCTTAGAAATTCTTCGTACAAGTCGCCGTATGTTTTTTCCTCCATATTCTTCTCCTTCCGCTGGCTGTTTGAGCCAGTATTTTAAACAATCATCACATTCATACTGTCCATCACACATATCACAAAATGTTTTTCCATAATCGTTACAGTTGAAATCGCCGATTTCTACTCTTTGGATAAAATCAGCCAATTCTTCATCCGTCATGCTGCGGATTTTGTCGGCGTTAGTTTTTGGCATTGCAAACACAGTTTCTTTATATTTGTGAACATTACCGTTCATATCCTCAAAACATCCGCAATTTATGCAATGCCATCCAATACTCCAACTTTCAAGCTCACGCCCGCATTGTTTGCAATATTTTTTAATCGGCACAGTCAAACACCTTCCTTTCGAGTTCTTTCCATGCCTTTTCCGTTAGTGGCCGTCCACATTTAGGGCAAAATTGAAATCTTTCATTTTCATCTATTTCTCCAATCCCACAACGAAGGAAAATTCTATATCCATACCAATCTCTAATTCCCACTTCTTTTAACACTTTACTTGCACACAACTCGCACGGCTCCCACTTGGTACGGTCAATTTTCACTTTTTAATTCCTCCTTATACTTCATAAACGCTTGAAGCTGCGATTGATACAACGCTTCGCACTCTGTGCAAAGATAACCTGTTGTATCGTGATGCTGCCAACCATCTGGAACAGATTCAAATTCGTTTACTCTTGTGTATCCTCCGTCAAACTCTTTTGTATCAATGTATTCAGAAAACAAACATTCTCCGCATCGTTGGCATACAGTTGCTTTATAAATTCCACCAGTTTTGATTCCCGGAATTTTCATGTCATTCTGCATCCTCTACATATTTTTCATCAATAAAGCAATCGTCACTGTCAATGTAAAACTCATTTTCGTCCCAATTCGCCTCACAATCAGGATTTTCGCATCCGGCAATCATGCACTCGATAGGCCCGTTGTCAACCTTCTTTGCTTTCTTTGAGAGTTTACCATAAGGTTTCTTTAAGACAACGTACTCCATTGAATATTGGCATAATTCGCTTACAACAATCCTACCTCCGCACAACGGGCAGCAGTCTCGCTTAATTCCAAGTTTCATTTCTTTTTAATGTCCTCCAAATGATTTGCAATTTGAGTTAATTCTTCTCTAATTCTGCCCAATTCATATTTCCCACTCATGTCCTTAAACAAAAGCATAGCAAGAATAATTAGTCCAATAAATTCAAGCGTTCCTTGCATTTCAAAAACCGCCAATATTACATTAAGAAAACGGAATCAGATCATAATTATCAAAATCATCATCAAAATCTCCATCTTCTTCTGTTGCCATTTGATATTCTGCCTTTGTAATAAAATGGACATTCTCTACTGACACTCTCAATGTTTTTGCAACGATTTCACGCTGCCGTTCAGCGAGATCATCGGTAAGTCCTTCTGAGTTATAAATTTCTCCAAATGACGCTTCTACAAATCCAACAGTGCCTTTTCCACCATAAAAAGTTGAATCTAAAACCTTAAAATAAATCGAAGCATAAAGATAAATTTTATCACTCACTTTTGTTACCTCTCATGTCTGCGCCACAGTGCGGGCAAAAATTTGATTTGTGGAAGTCACTTTCGTAATTTAACAGGCAATATCCTCCACAAACTGAACATTCCCAGCCTTTTTCAAATCCTTTGTAAATCTACTTACCATGCACATCTGTAATTCTAACCTTTACAATTCTCGTGCTTCTTACTCCACATTTCGTGTCACGCGCTTCAACAGCCCATTTCCAAGAATGAAAAAGCTGTGCTTTTCTGAGTTGCTTATTCCATTTGTTAAGACCGCACCAATAAAACCCATCATCGTCTTTCACAGCAAAGCAAATATCATCCATTTTTCTGTTCCTCCATATAATTCTTCACAGCATATCTAAGGCTTCCCCATTTGATATAGTTGATTGCCAGTCTAAAAGGCCAAGATGTAAACCACGAATTATGAAGAATCTTTCCATTACAATAAATGAACTCTTGCTTTTCTAATTCATCCAAAGATGTGATCTTGTCGCCAGAATGATACTTTCTCTTATATGCCACACGATACCACTCCAATCAATAGTAATACAAATTTACTCGTCTTGTGGCGCAATACTTGAAAATGTTTTTCCAGTGTTCCAGCATATTGTAAGGCTTCATTACTCCATAGTTATGGCCCATCATATCCATCTTCAAGTCTTTAATCGCATTGTAAACCTTTCTGCACTCTTGCGGAGTAAACTTACCACCACAATCACTGTGTTGAATAAGAATATCCAGATCATCATTGCAGACTGCATTCCAAATGTCGCATTCTTCCTGCGTAAATCCTTCTCCGTCAATCATATGTTTCCTAAAAATATCTCTGCACTTTTCTCCATATGCAACTTTAATCAGTTCTAAGATGAATGTTCCATATGTGAGATACCCACAATCAAATCCTGTTTCTTTTGTTAGACCTTTTGCGGTAGCGGTCAACCCCATAAATACACCTCCAAACACATCCATTTGTTGTTATTCTACCATACATACAGAGCATTTTCAAGGTTTTAGCAATAAAAAATCCCTCGCTTTTCAGCAAGGGATAGTAGGCAGCATTATTTGTTATTTATTCGTTAGAAACTTCTTCATAGCCCATTTCCTTAACAGTTTTCAAATTGCGTTCAAGTTGAACAGGCCCGAAAAACTTTTCAATCGTTTTACCGTTGTCATTCATAAGATATGCTTCCTCGTTCACAGGGAAAACTATATCATCGTTTCCAGAGCGATCAAAGCAAAGACGAACGCACACTCTATTGATTTTGTGGTCAAATTCAGTGCTTGCGTTTTTTACTCCGTCGTAATAGTCCCAATGCGCAGTTCCGTCAGGGTTAGTCATAAGATACTTGAAAATCATTCTATCTACCTACTTTCTTCTGTCTGTCTGCCTACTGTGTTTAGTTTAACATTCTGAATCTTTTTTGTCAACGCTTTCAGTGCTTTCATGGTTGAATTTACCATACAGCAACATCCATCCAATAGCCATAGCGTTACGTTCTTCATCAGACAATGTACATCGGAAGCACTTCTTTATTTTTTGATGGCAGCCAAAATCTTCAACTGTAAGATCAGAATTGTATTGTCTGCATTTATATCCAGATTGACGATTGCCTGTTTCATTCTCCATTATATCCACAAGAGGATAATCATAGTGTTCCATAAATTTGCAATCTTCGCAGTAATCTCCATCTGGAATTTTAACTGTGATTTCTGGCATTTAGTCCTCCTTTGGCGGCTCAGGAAGTGGCATCCAGTGAGTGATTTCGATATTACTGTCCACCTTTTCTGAATCACATCTCCCATACTCTGCAAGCAAATCTCTTGTCACAGAACTATACCAAAACCATTCACCATCAAAATACACGCAAGTTCCGGCAAACGGCTTGTCCTTTATGCTTGCGTAGTAAGGCGGTGGACAATGATTTACAAACGTAACATTCACTTCTTGCAAATCTAATGGTCTGCCTGCTTTAACGCTAATCCACTCCATAATCTCACCTCTCAAAATACTTATCCCATTGCTCAGTAGTGGAGTTGTGATAGTTAATGTCAATATCATCGTCCCACTCGATTTCCGGGCCTACCTGTTCGTTCGCGTAGTGCGTGATGCAGTTTACCGCAACTCCATCAAGCGCACGGTCGTTAATCAATTCTTTAATTTGCTCCAAATCCAGATTGCCTTCAAGATCGCAGACGTAAAGAGTCATTTTATAGAGTTTTGCCATTACATTTTTTCTCCTTTCTCCATTTCAAATACTCATTTCTTTCTTTTCTATACTCAAATATAAGCGATTCTGCTTTACAAATATCTCTAAACTTGTTTGAGAAAGCAATCCAAATTGAAACGGCCAAGTATGCAAGGAATCCTGACAAAATTAACGCAAGTAAAAATCCTCCAACTATACATACATACTGTCCAACAACAATAAAATTATTTCCCATTACAAGCCTCCAATTCTGTTCTTTTCCATCAAATCCAAAGTCGTTCCAAGACATTTTCTATGACAATGATACACTTGTTTCTCAAACCATCCATTCCATCCATTATTTTTCAAATTATTAAATGTAATTTCAATTAAATCAGTGTCGTAAGGCCCGCAAGAAATTTCTTTTCCACAAATATCGCAAATGTACTCTGATTCTTCTCGTTTAATTACTTTTTTCATCTAATCCCTCCCATTCGTACAAATCATTTTCTTCTGTGCATTTATTCATGTCTCCAAGTTCGCAGCCACCAATTCCACGAAAATGTTTGCATCTATTGCACCACGCTATTTTTCTTAATTGCATAATGGCATAATATAAGTCTCTTTTGTTATTTTCAAGTTGTTTATTTAAATCAATAATAACGTCCGCAGCGTCTTTAGTCATTACTGGAATACACTTCATCATGTCTCCACCAGCATAGTACGGACACTGAGCCTTGCACTGGTCAATCTTAGGTGTGCTTCCGCACAGTCTGATTGCGTCAGATAGTTTTTTGTAGTCCATTTATAATTCCCTCCAGATCCCCGGCTTTAATCTGCTTCAACCATTCACGATATTCCATAATTTATACCTCAAAATCCAAAACCTTATTTATTTTTTTCTCTGAAAATCCAAACAAACCCAAAACAAACCGCAGCAATAATAATTCCAATAATCTGCACAACGAGAAGCAGCAGATTCAATGGCAAAAAAAACGGTGCCGACAAAATAATCAGAACAGCCTTTCCATATTTGTTCACAACACCGTCAAGGCAACCAATGATCTCAATTTGTGGACAAAATGAATTTATTAAAATTGTTTTTGGCTTTAGTTCCCATCCATTTTGCTCAGAAATAAGCAATGTCGTAATCAATCCTCCTATTGTGCAAACAAAAATCTCAATACCAAAATAAAACATCAATAAGGCTTCCATAAAATAGCCCCTCCACTTAATCGTCAAACATCGAAAGTTGCCCGGATTCTTCTCTTTCTGCCTTTTCTTTCGCTTCTTGGGCTTCTTTCTTCTTCTGATCTCGAAACGCACGATAGGCTCTCGTATACTCGTATGCAGGCCCGAAGATGTTGCACACAGCTTTGTATAGCTGCGGCTCATACTTCTCCAACATCTTCAATTCATCCTCAAATCCACTTGCAAATGGGCACCCTGCGCATCCGGTTCTCTTGCATCCATACACTGTATATGCGTCGCTATGCACAATATCGCAAGCATCTTCATACGCTTTCTTATCTTCATCCTTGAACCAAAATAGGGGGAAATGTTGAAGCCCATGCTTTCCATCAACCAAACAGCTTTTATAAGCCATTGAGCGCGCTCCCCACTCTGCTTTGCGAATTCCAATCAATGTCAAATCAACATTATATTTTTTCGCTGCCATATCTGCTGGTTTTTTCTTTCCATAATCACAACACTTGGGAGAAATCTTAAATGTCGGTGGATTTTGGATCATAAATTCTCTTAAATACGGGGCACGTTCAATATTTGCACTGCTCTTTTCTCCCCAAGCATTGCACCACCAGCGCAAGGCCGTCTGACAATTAGGGTACTTTTTTTCAAGTTCCTCATACGTTCCATCTTCCCACTGAAATCCGTGTTTTTGAAGTCTATCAATATAATCAGAAAATTTCTTTGATAAAAATGGATAGCCATACTTTTTAACAGCAATCGGAATTGGAGTGTCATGCTTTATGTGTTCAATAGTAATCCCATACCGATCTTCCAAATAATCAAGATGCTTTAATGTTGCCTGCATCTCAATCCCTGTATTAAAAAATACATAATGCACTTTCTTCTCAGTATCAAGACGGCTCACAATATCTAGCATAATATCGCTGTCTGCTCCCCCTGAAATTGAGCAGGCAATATTTTCATGTGTTGAAATTTCTCGATCTGTACGCGGTACTCCTGATTGTACTGCTTCGCTGTTAATATTCCAAATATAATCGTAACTCATAATTACACCCCCACAAACCTCTTGTTTTTATTCTATCACAACAAGTGCGGAAAGACAAGCACAAAATAAAAGAACCCGCATAAAGCAGAGTTCTCATTTCTTTTATCGCTTCTTAATAAATCTTTCACACAACTTAGCAAACTCCCCAAGAATCTCTCCCCAAAACTCGTCCCACAATCTCTTAAACTTCTCCGCGTCACCGTCAACACTATCGTCATAACGAAAGCCTTCTTGCTCCAATTCATCTATAAGTCTTTCTGCGCGTTTAACAAACTTCTTCTCTTTTTTGTGCCGGTTCATCCGCCCTTTCCTCCCAAAACAATCTTATCGTTTTCTTTCGCAAGAAACGCTTATCTCTCCCCTTTATCCTCTCCCTCTTGAACCTCCCGTCTCCCTTAAAGTCCATCCACGAGTTCCTGTATCTCCACCGGTTCTTCATTGCGGCCACCACACATAACTGCTCTATTCTAAAACAATGAAAGCCGTTACGCATTATAATCTTCAAATTTCTTACAAGACTTAAAGATAATTTTGTTGTTGCACCAACGTTGCAACCTTCGAATCTCCTTTGGCGCATGAGGTTTATCGTAAATCATTACATACGGGTCATATCCCAAATCCCTCAATGTGTAAATCCTATAAAGATTTTCCTCCATCGTGCTATTAAAATTCGTCAGACAATAAACCATACCAATATTTGAGTTTCTCCTGAATCCTTTCGCGAAATTTTCAAACTTAGCCTTTAAATCATCCTTTGGATTGTCCCAAGCAAAATGAATGGTTCTCAATCTCATGTGATTTATATCATCAATGTCTGCGTCGTTTAACAGCCGAATGTCAAGACCTTGCGTAAAATCAATGATTGCTCCCGTCTCTCTATACTGTGCCATCAATTCTCTCTTATCCTTACAGGCCGTAATATTAGGGTCGAGAACTTTAATCTCTTTCTGTCCATTCCAGAAATCAGAAACGTTCGCTACTTTTACAGAACATCTTCCCTCTTTCGCGGCTACATGGCAAAACGCGCACCCTCTCGGACACCCACGGCTCGTCATGCTAACAGCAAAATCAAACTGAGGATAAATACTATAATCAGGAAAACACTTCTCAATCTCCGGCGGCAAATCTCTGTGCTTCTCCTTATCGAATATCTCCTTGCCGTCAACTAAGCGTATCGCATATCCCGTACCGCCCTTAATCACACGATCTGCATTCAACGGCTCCGGAATATCTTGCGTGTAATCATCAGAAAATATTTTGCTCATGTAAACAATGTCGTAATGAATAAAATCAGTCCACCACCACTCCACTTCGTCTCCCTTGGCTTTATGGTACGCTGAAATTCTCATTAACGCTAAATTCGGGAAATTATGTCCGTCCACATCTATTAACCCAATCTTCATTCGTTTCACCTCTTGTTCTTAATTCTATCATAGAAATATTGAAACAACAAGTAGGGCACTGTGAATTATGAAAAATTTCAAGAGAATTTACAATCAAGAAGTTCTTTAATGTCTCTTTTCCCATAAGCCATCACAATGTATTCAAAACCTCCAATGTGTTGTCTATTGACTTCCTCAAACCCAAAATTCATATACAGCTTAACTGCTTGATAATTCCCCACCTCGACCATCAAATACGCCCCGCACCCTCTGAATTCGGAATACTTAATACACTCTTCTAATAAGTTCGTCATGTACCCATTGTTTCTGTATAAAACATCCGTATTCGCATCCGATAATAACACCCAATTAAATCCATCACCATAATAATGGCAAGATATAGATGAAACAACATTTCCAATATTATTTTTGATAGAAAAAGTAACGCTTTCACGCTCAATCACAATATCATCTCTTGTAACTTATTATACAACAAAGGCGCACTAGAAACTAAAAAAATTTCATTTGATAGCCAATGGGACATTCCGCTTCTGGCATATCTTGCGGTAAAAGTTGATACGCAAGCAAATGGTTTATCTTCGTCTCTCCAACAAGCCTAAATCCAGCCTTTTCGTATGTGTAACCATAATGCTTCATTCCTCTACGCATAATCGGTTTAACCTTTTCTTTATTGATAAAAGTAATCATGCCAAGTTCAGGCGGCTCTCCCCAATACGCCTTTGTAGCAGCAACAGCTTCTTTTATCATCTTAGACGCAACCCCAGCGCCCTCATTTCTGAACAAAGTGCAAACTCAAGCCCCAGCCCATTCATGATGCGTATATTCAGCATAAGGCCACGACGACACCCACAAAGCAATCCCAGTAGAAGTTACCGCCTTCAAAACCAAACATCTTCCAGGCGGCACAAACTGCGGCGCGCCTATATGCTGACGGTTATAATGTCTGTCTGCTATCTGCCTGCAAAACTGATCTCCACGGTTGCTGATTTCCCAAATCATACTTTGTGCCTCACTCGCCATACTTGTTATTTTTAATTCCATCTTATCATGGAATTGTGACAATAACAAGAGGACACTATGTTGTTGTAAAATTTTTTCGAGGGTACTCTTGGGGGATCGGCCTGACCTCCCCCCCCCGCCCCATTTTTTGAAAAAGTATAGGCCGGGCGGGCGCGTCCACTATGCAACATAAGATACATTACATTGCAAGTCGAAAACAGGGGCTTTTCAAGGCTTTTCCGGCGGGCCTTGCTCCAATACTGGACGCGCTGCAAAGCGCTTGCAAGGGGCCTTGTATTGCGTCTCACGACGCGCGGGCGTGTATATAATGTTGCGCGAGTGAACGTACTAACCACAGTTAGACCGCATATATCTAATAGAGACAATAAAAAACAAAACAAAATAAAATAGTAATATAAACTACATAATATAATATAGATACTATATAGTATAGATAATAAGTGCATTATATAGTAATAGAAACTATATTATAAAATAGCTAATATCTCTATTAGATATATTGAATAATATTATAGTGATAGAATAGTAAAGATAAATAAATAATATAGTATTTGATACTACATATAATAATAAAACAAACTATATATAGAACCGATAGTTAAGATCAGAATAATATAATAAAAGAAACTATATTATATAGTTTTTAATACTACATAAATATATAGTATAGCTGCCTGGGCTTTTTGCTTTAGGTTAGTTATAACTAACTATATAAAGAGTGTTGCGCCCTGGGCGTTTCATTTTGGGGTATAGCGCGTGCGGTAGAGCGGGCGCGGAAACACTTGCTTTATTCTGCATTGCGTTGCACGTCATAGCGCAAGCGCAAAAGGGACTTAAAGCGCTTTTGTTTGCTTTGTAGTATCTAATATCTAATATACATATAAACTCTAAATAGATAGTATATAGAGCCTATTACATATAGTGTATAGGGATACTATATATAGATATAATATAGGGGTTTTGCGGGCCTGTTTTGAGGGCTTAAAACTTTTTAAAATATTTTTTAAAAACCTATTGACAGCATAGGGCGGGCGTGGTATAGTATAGTCACGGGGACAACAACAAGCGAACCAAAAAGGAAAAGAGGTTTTCCGCTGGTTGCCTAGCTTGTGCGTTCCGGGCGGCGGGCGCGTCGCTTGAAAACTAAACGCTTTTCCCATAGCACCGCACAAGCGGTTTTGTTGTAGCTTGTCCGAACATCCACCCTTTAACAGTCCGAAAATCTACATATTGGGGAACCTTGACAACTGAAAAGCAAAGAACCAAACAAGCTATTTTGTGGGGTTAAGTCTGCATGATGCGGGCCAACTGCAAAAGAAAACGCGCCGGGGAGCGGACAAAAAAGAGGAAAAGCGACGCGGAAAATCTCTTTTGGTTTTGAGCGAATACAGGCATATTATTATAAATATAATATGCTGTATAATGCCCCTATATAGATACTATAAAGAGGTGTTTATATATGGAAAAAATAGTTAAGGTTGGGCGCGTTGAATTGCTGGAAAGCGAAGCGCTTAAAATGTACAACGAAAATAAATACATTGTTACATATAGCGCAATTTTTCAACTTTTTTACAGTGTAAACGCTGGAGTTTATGGGCAAAAAATATATCAAATTGCAACAAAAGGAAAAGGCGGTTTTACTCGCCACGGTAGATTTTACGCAATGGATGCAAAAACCGTAAACCATTTAGTCGGGTTTTCTCTTGTGAATGAATAATATAAATATATAGGGGCGTTATACAGTGTATTATAAATAAACTGTTATGGAGGTATTACAATGAAATATAGGGACACTGAAAGCGGCGAAATTCTCACAAAAGAACAGCTTTACGCCGAATATCTGGAAAACGCAGACGATTTGCGCGAAAATTCTGAAGTATACAACTTTGGGCAATGGTTAAACAACGCAACGGACAAAAACGGGTTTTTGGAGGAAGTGAAACAATGAAAAGTGTATACACAATCGAAAGCACACAAAAACTAATCAACGAGTATTTGAACGCGGGCGGAGAAATTTTCCAAATTCGCGATGGTGTTCTTGGGTTTGGGGATTTTGTTCTTTATGACCCGTGCGGAAAACTCAAAACGTTTGTTTCGCATGAAGTCGCATTGAACGATTGGGGCAGTGCTCAAAGCATCCGCGCATACAACAAAATGCCCGAAAAATACCGGGCTATGATTGAAAGAGGTTGAACCATGATTACATACACGCTTAACCGTGAACAATATAACGCCCTGGACGGCCTTGCCTATTGGGTTGCAGACTTGCACTATATGCGGGAACGGTTTGGAGACGATGAACCCGAACTAAAGCGGGCGCGGGCAACTATTGAAAAATGCTTGTTTCCGCAGCTTGACAGTTTGGGTGTTCCTTTTTGGGTGCAAAATAGTGTTATCGTGTGGGCCGAAAATTGGCGCAACACAAAACAGCAGTATTTTACCGAATTTCTGAAAAGCAAGAACATTTTTATTTCATAAAGCCCCCGATGAGTCGCTGAAAATTGCGACGAAACACGGCCTATTTCGGGCCGTGTCGGGCTATGAGCCTATTTATAATTATATGGAGGTAACAACCATGAGAAAATACACGCAAAAAGAGTTGCGCGAACTTTGCCGCCTCGGAATGGCTGAAAACATCACAAGCGCGGACACGGCACAATATGAGGGCCGCGACTTTGAAAAAGTTGGATATTCGCGCGGGGTGTATGGCCTGAATGGGGGACTTTTGCAAGACCGTGAAAGCGGCGATTATTTTGTAATTATTGGCGGATCGTCGAACCTGTTTTATTTCTTTTAATTGATGGAGGTATGAAACAATGAAAATCTATACAGAAATCCGCCTTGAAAACTTTGAGGCGTGGAGCGGCGGCGCGGATACCTTGCGCACGTTGACGCATGAACAGTGCGGGCAGCTTGAAAGCATTATTGAAGAACTTTACCCGGACGGCCTCAGCGCAACCGAATTGAATGATCTTCTTTGGTTTGAGGATGACACAATAGCGGAATGGTTAGGCTTTTCCGATTGGGAAGCCCTTGAACGGTATAACAACGGGGAGGAAGAGGAAGAGGGGGCATGAACGCGATGAATATTTCAAAATTTTTGGATCGGTTCAAGGAAAATTATAACTTCCTGTATGACAATAACGACCGCGTGGCGGGGTATTATGAGGCGCTGGACTATGGCGAAAAAATCATACAAGAGCGGCCCGATTTTGTGGGAGAGTTTGCAAGGTTTCGGGGAGATTTTTTGAGCAGCGATAGAGAGGTTGCCGCTTTTGGCTTTACTCTCGCGGATTTTGGCGCATGAGTTTTCCGTTGTTCCTGTCCACGTTGCAAAACGTGGGCAGCATAGAGCGGAAAACGCTATTTTATGGAGGTGTAGACAATGAAGCAATACAACATTTCGCGGTGTGGACTTGATTCGTTTTTGTGGGATGTGAACCGCGCAGTATATGACCGCCAGGGCGACACACGAGCGGCAGAAAATACCGTTTCGGCGCTTGTGTGGTATGTGAACACGGGCCGCGCGTCGTGCGACTTTTTGCGGCACCTTTTCACCCTTTCGCCGCGCGTCGTGGCAAATAGTCTGATGAAGGGCGGCAGCGATTTAGAAAAGATCGAACGGCTGAAAAAGTCGATTGCAAGGAAAAACAAAAAATGGAGGGTGTAAACAATGCTTAAAATCGACAATGAAAAGTTGGCGGCTTGTGGGCTGAATCGTGGCAATGATGCGGAATTTTTGCACGAGTTGCGCGGCCTTTTGGAGTGGTTGGAAAACCACAACAAAAACTATACCAAAATGCAGTACAACAAAATTCTGGACGCGCTGGACTTTGTGAAATCGTTTGAGATCGTGGAGGTATGAGACTATGAGCATTTACACCTATGACGGAAACAAAATCAACGTTTGGCCTCTTTATGAGGCTATGGAATACGCCCAGGACGCGCAGCGCATTGAAAGCGGCGAGTTTTACGAGTATGTTTATGACCTTTTCGGGGTTTATGGTAAATTCTCAAAAACATATTGACAACAACAAGGGATGGCTATATATTATAGATAGCACAACAAATACATATATGGAGGTTATGAAAATGATTACTTATAAAAATTACAAGATCGTTGCAAAATTGCAGGGCGCATGGGGAGACAGTAAACCCCGAAACAAGTATTTTGTGTATGTGACTAACACGGAAAACGGAGAAAAAACGTGCTTTACTTTTTGGGATAGTTTATGCAACACTGAAAGCGGGGTTGTTCTGGATGGTGACGAACTTTTGACCGCGTTTTATTTCTTTGTTTCTGATGCTATGGCGGGCGCTGAAAGTTTCCACGACTTTTGCAGCGACTTCGGATACAATGAGGACAGCCGCAACGCTGAACGTATTTATAAGGCTTGCAAGCGTTCCTATAATTCGTTTGTTCGTGTTTCCGGCCTTGATGATTCTGATATGTACGACTTTGCAAACGAATTGCAGGAGATTGCGGGGTGATTTTATGAGAAAATACAAAACACTTTTTTCTTTCTCGTTCCGCAAATATGGAGACTTTGCCGGCGTTTACCATGACGGATGCAAAATGCCTATTTGCCTTGGTGCCGGCGAAAGTCCTTCCGATATGGCAGAGTATTGCCGCAGCCTTGCGGCCTATTTGCTGGAAATGTCGCACAACTACGACAATGCAAAGGATTTTACATTTCCCAAGTTCGATCATGAACACAGAGAAAAGCAGCTTGATAAACTACGCGAGATCATGAAACCTATTTTTGAAAGCGAGGAATGACAAAATGAAAAAATTTGAAGTGTACGAAAACAACGCGGGCGGGCTGGCCTTGGTAGTGTATGACGATTGCGAAAAAATAGAATACGTTTGCACTGGGTACGAGTTTAACCCCGGTCAGCTTGCGCAGGATATTTCTTTCATCAAGGCGGGGGCTGACCCGGCCATGATGTGGAACGGGAACGAAATTGATTCTTTTTCTGATTCCGAGATTAACGAGTTTGCAAGCGGTGAATGGGGCAAACTTGTAGCGGACAATGATGCAATCCGTCCTGAAAACATGGGCGCAGCGGCTTGCCTTGAATTTGGAATCGAAAAGTAAAGTTTTCTGTTGATCGTGCCGCCCAGGCTTGCGGGTTTGGGCGGTATTATTGAGCGGAAAAACAAACAAATAACGGAGGTATAAAGTTATGAAAAAAATCGCTTATGGTATTCTCGTTTTTGCCTTGCTCTATTTGGCATGGCACTGCACTATCTTTGCAGCTAATAGCGAATACCGGAACCGATACAACGACCGGGAATATATGACCGGTCAAAAGTCTGTTGTATATTATAGTTCTTCCAATCCTTTTTGGTGGGTGGGGTGATCGGCTATGTTTTATCTATGTGCATTTATATGGGTTCTCGCCGTCTTTTGTGGCGGCAGCGCTAACAAGCCGAGAAAGCCCTTTTAAAGCGTTTTAAAGTTTTGGTATAAACAGATATTAGATTGAACTGAAAACGCAAAATAAACGCGTTTCTGATGGCCTGAAAGCAGCGTTTTGCATCTCGACCCGATAAAGTACATTACAGAGGGCAAAAACGCAACACAGCGCAAATACACACCCGTATGAAAAGAATAATGGAAAAGAAAAAGACAAACGAAACAAGATTGTAAAAATTGGGGAGGTACAACAGATGCTTGACTATAAGAAAATTTCAGAATGCAATTCTGCGGAATATTGCCAGGGTTGGAATGAAGCAATGAATGAAATCATTCCGAGTATCTTTATGAAAGTAAAATGTATTGATGATTCTGGGATTTTTTCAGATCGGTTGAATGTGGGAGAAGAATATTATATAGACGTAACTTCTCTTTATGTGGATTATGATGGAGATTCTCTTGTTTCTGCATACAGAAGTCAGAGCAGATCAGAATACATTGGTCAAGTCAGTTTGAATAGGTTCACAAATTTGTTTTAAGTATGGGAGGTATAACCATGTACAATCACAAAGCACTCGCAACCATTGAAACCGAAATCGGAACTATGACCATTTATTTCAACGGGATTGGTGAAGAAATGACGGCAGAACAGGGGGAACACGTTGAAGAAATCGGATACACTCCTGAATCCATTGAAGATGCCGAAGATGCTGTTTCCGTAATGTATAGTTCCGGGACGTGGTTTCTGGAATGGATTGAATAATGTTACATGAAGCGATTTTGTAGAGTTATGGAGGTATAAACCATGGGATACGAAAGCAAAATTTATGTGGTCGAAAAAAGCAGGTTGTATCTTGGAGGTAATGGGAAACGTTGGGCAAAAGTCGTTGCCGTGTTCAACGCCTGCAAATTTCCAAAACTGCCCGGCGTTTTTAAGGCTAAAACCGATTGCTATATTTATGCTAGTGATGGAAACACCCGAATTTTTGAAGATGATTATGGGGATGAACTGACCGAAGCGCCGCTTTCCGATATTATCAGTTTTCTTGAAAACGAGATCAAAAAGGGCGAAACATACCGGAGAATTAAACCGTTGCTTGGACTTTTGAAAGGTTTTGACATGGAGCAATGGGACAACTTGGTTTGTCTGCATTATGGGTATTGATAGGAGGTGTAACAAATGGAATTTAAACAAGAAACTGTGATTTGCCCCAAATGTGGAGCACTTGCTAAAAAACTTATGGTGAAGGTTGGTCTCAAATTTATTGCGAAATTTGTGAGTTTGTTGAATTGGATGAAATCGAAGAAAATTTGTATGAATGGGAGGAATAACAAATGATTAAATTTATTTCTTATGATGGACACTGGCCTAATCTTTGCAGCGGTACGCTCGTTTTGGAAATTGATGGAGTTGTACGAAAGGATTTTAACCTTTGTTCTGGTGGCCGTGTTTGGTTTGATGCTGACTGGTGCGAACACGTTGAAAGCGGCCCTTGGGTTGTTGAAGTGCCGGAGGATTTGAAGCATTTGCGGAATGAGATTGAATATGTTGTAAATATGAACGTTCCGTACGGTTGTTGTGGCGGTTGTGTGTAAGGAGGAAAAGAAAATGACTGTTAAAGAATATTTGATCTGATAATAAGTACTGTGTCAGAAAGCCTATTGTTTGCGCATACGGTTTCAGGGTGTCTGTACAGGGAGGAACCGATTTCCATTATTGCATACCGCGTTGCCATTGTAACGAATATGAAGCAGTAGAACTCGGATTTCCTTCCAACAAAGATAATCTAATCATGGAATATGCAGAGGATGAATCCAGACCCACTAAAACTGTTTATGGGTGGGTTCCGATTGATGTTGTAGAGCAGCTTGTGCAGAAACATGGCGGCATGGTTGGTACTGTTGAAAGGCTTTGATTCAAAAATGGAGGTAATTAAATGAACGTCTTTATTCTTGACCGCAACATGGAGAAATCCGCTCAAATGCTGGATGATGCGCACCTTAAAGCGCAGATCAATGAGGCGTGTCAAATTTTGATGGCGAACTACAACCACAAACTTTTCCCGGAATCTAAAATCGGTCATGTTTCGCATCCTGTAACTATTTTTTATAAAAGCCAATCTTGTACCATTGAACTTTTTAACTATTTATCAACATTGCTTGAAGAATATTCTTCAAGGTTTGGAAAAGATCATCAGAATTATTTTTGGTGGATTGGATTTTCTGGTGTTGTATATGGAGAAAAAAGAATCCACAAAATACAAAAATTTACTTTTTCCAAAACCTACGTTAACGGCACCATGACAGACGATATTGAAGCTATCCGCAAGTATATCAGCACAAAGCCGCACACTCTGCCTTTGACATGGACAAACCGCGACAAGCCTAATTGGTGGGAGGTGTAATAAATGTTAGTTATATTTCTTTTGTGTGTTTACGCTTTGTTGTGTAGCTTCATTCTTGGTTTTATTGTAACAGGTATGGTTGAATGTGGTTTTAACATTCAAGGTTTTTGCCTTTCTTTAGTGTTTTCTGCAGGAATTATTTTGTGCATAGTTTCTTCTTATTTTGTAGGAGTTAACACAACTATATACTATTGCCAAGAATGCGGATATAAAACCGATAAAAGCGAAATTCAATACTGCCCTAACGATGGAAACAAACTTGAAATATTCGTAAAGGAGGATAAAAAGCAATGACCTTTAATCAAGCCTACCAGGAGTTTTTTGATAACGCATATCACAACAGCATGAAGCCGGATATTTCCGATGATGCAAAGGTACTTGCAATGGTTGCGCTTATTGAAAAGATCGAGAGGGAGAATCCGAAGCCGATTCCGTATAAGAACTTAGAGGAATTTGTCTATCGTCCTGTATTTATTGTATACGGAGGAATCAAAATGTGGACTGTTTTGAATAGCGTTAGTGAAACTTCTGCGCATTTTTCTCAAAGTAGTGATTTTGGCGTTTATCTCGCAAAAAATAGATGTGGAATTACATGGTTTGCTTATGAGCATGAGCCGAAAGGAGTATAAATATGAAAACCTATAAAGACATTGTAAAAACTAAAAAGCAAATTGAAAACAGCGGATATTACGTTGAGAACAATATGGTTGAAAGCATTGATCTGAACGTAATTGCTCATTTCGGAAATATTACTTGCCTTGAAATGTTCTTTACAAATTGTGCCCTGTTTTCTGGATATAACATCGGTGGTCTTTTGCCTGATGTTTTGAAAGCAATCGTTGAAGTTCTGGAAATCGAAAATGAGGATGGTTTGCGAATTTCCAAAATCAAAAATGTGCCATGTAGAATAGTTACAACGAGTCAAGGATTTGGTAAAGTAATTGGATTTGGAAACTTCATGAAGGACAAGTTTGTTCTTGCGGATGATTTAATGCAAATGGCTCTTGGAAATTTGAAAGAAAGATACGCAAAGGATGATAAATAATGGGCCGCAAAAAACTCTATGAAGGCATAATGTGCAGCTATTGCGGTAAAAATCCGGCAGAAGTAAAAGGAGTTTGCCGCGCTTGCTATTACAAAAGCAGATACAATTATGTGTGTAAAAATCCGAAAGGCTCAAAACATGGTTTAAGAGGGCCGGCGCAGGGCGAAACAACTATGATTGTTCTTGATCTTTTGAGTAAAGGCGTTTCTCAATCCGATGTTTCTAAAATTCTTAATATTTCAAGGCAAAGGGTCAGTTCTATTGTAAAAAGAGAAAATCAACGTGCAGGATAAATCTATGGGAGGCGCAAATAAAATGGGCCAAGAAATACATGGCACGAGCGCAGCGCAGAAAATTGAAACAGGAGGTAACCAAAAATGACAGATATTCTTTTTAAGGCAAAACGACTGGATAATGGAGAATGGATTGAATGTGGTTCTATTGTTCAGTTTATGGATGATGGGGTTCGTTCGGTTTTTATTCCTGATCGTTCAAGGCCGTGTAACTGTTTGCATGATGAATATACGGACAACATTGAGTCTTGCTCTGATTTTTTTCTTGTAAAGGTTGACCCTGAAACCGTCTGCCAGTACACCGGTATGACTGACAAGAATGGAGTTGATATTTTTGATGGGGACAAAGTAAAAGTGTGCTTAGACCCTGAGATTAAAAATGGAGTTGTACGGTTCAACGAAGAAATCGCTTGCTTTTGCATTGATTTTGACGATGGGTTTGTTACATTTCTTGATTTTGTAATTGCAAGGAAAAAAGTTAGAGAAAAAGTGTGGATTGAAGTAATCGGAAACATTTATGACAAGGAGGATAATAATGCTCAATAAAATCAAAAAGCACAAGATTATTGTATTGATCTTTCTTGTTCTGTTTATTGCCATGGCTGTATATATCTCATGTATTTTTAATAATACTTTGAGAGCATATAATATTATTAAGCAGAACTATTCAACATTCAATTATCCGAACACGATTGAAGTGCATTCTGGAACGATTAAAAGTTCTGGCGATATTGAACTATTTATATGCAGAGTAAGCGCAGAAAATGCTTATGGGCAGAGAAAATACGATTATTTTATTGCAGACAATGAATCAATGTTCTCTCTTGATTCTTTTGAGGATTCTGGCATTACAATGCCGCAAAGCACTTATGATGAAGCGGACAGTAAAAACATCAGCGTGTTGCTGATTAACTTTTTGATTGATAAGGATTGGTGATTGACTTTCATTCCTTAATGTGGTAAAATGATTGTGTTGGTAGCGTTTGGCAGGACGTGAACAACGTAAACTGAATACTACCAACTCCAAAGACTCGCTTGATTAGGCTGCCACCTTTCAAGCGGGTTTTTGTTTTATCGCAAAGGAGAGTTTCAAATGAGTATGCCGACCGAAAAAATGTCAGATTACGCTATTGCGATTGCAGAAAGTCTTGGGATTGAGTTGCCAGATTTATACGATTTGGTAGCGTTTATAGATTTATAAGAGAATATTCAGATAAATATAAAAACAGATTTAATGAACAAGAGTTTATTTCAAACATACAACAATTAGAAACGAGCATAAACAAAAAGTTTTCAAAAACTTTTGTTAAAGGGCTTGAAAGAATAAAGGAAAACACGGCTGGACTTTATTTTTTCTTTGCAGATCATGAACTTCTTTATATAGGAAAGAGTACAAACATAAGAGAAAGAATAATATCTTCTTTGAGAGAAAGATATTCTGTTCGCAAAGATTTGAACATGGTGTTTGGATTTTCAATCCCAAACTTAGCTGATCTTCAAATTGCGGAACCTTATTTAATCTGCAAGTTGAAACCTACATTGAACAGGCAATTTAACGTTTCGGATTGTCCTGTATATTTTAAATCCGAAAAATACGATGATATAATAGCGAATATGCAAGCTATTTATATATTTGAGGAAGATGAAGTTGACTAAAAAACAAAAGAGGTGAAGAATTATGGTTCATTGCTTTTATATAGACATAGCTGTTGAATATGGAGTTCTAGAGTCTATTTTGTTATATAATATAGCTTTTTGGGTTCACAAAAACTTTGCAAACGAAAAAAACTTTTTTGATGGATATTATTGGACTTATAATAGTTCTTCTGCATTCTCGAAAATGTTTCCTTACGCAACAAAAAGACAAATTGAAATTGCATTAAAAAACCTGAGAGAAAACGGCCTTATAAAAACAGGAAATTACAACGAAAACAAATACGATAGGACGTTATGGTATACATTAACTGAAAAGAGCATAAGCCTGTTACAATTTAGTGATATGGAAGATTCTAAAAAGAGAAATGCATACCAAGGAATAGTGACACCTATACCAGATACTAAAACAGATTTTAAAACAGATTCTTACCCCTATAATCCCCCTGAGGGGGAAACGGAGCAGCAGAAGGAATACAAACCTCGTGATCGTTCTGAAAGCGAATACTGCAAGATGGTAGCCAACTCCTACAACACTATCTGTTCTAACCTTACAAAAGTGCAAAAGGTTACAGAAAAGCGTAAAAGAGCCATTAAGAAAGCAAAGAAAGACATTGAGGAATTTGGTGGATGGGATAAATTCTTCTCTTGTGTAGCGTCAAGCAGATTCTTGAACGGTCAAAACAAGGATGGATGGAAAGCAGATTTTGATTGGTTGTTAAAACCTGAAAAGATGGTTAAGATTATGGAGGGAAGTTATCAAAATAATGCTGCAAAAGCGAAAAGCAATATTCCAGATAAATCGGATTACGATGAAGGTATTTTTTTTGAGGGGGTTAAGTGAAAACTATGGACTTTGTAATTGCCGTGCAGCAGAGCCGCATAGAGCCTTCTGATTATGAAAAAGATGGACTGCTTTACTGCGGTAAATGTGACACTCCGAAGCAATGTGAAGTCGTATTGTTTGGAAAAAGGAGAATTGTTCCTTGTCTTTGCAAATGCCAGAATGAACAGTTTGAAAAGGACGAGAAAGAGAAAAAAGAACTAAAGAAAAAAATGAGAATCAATGAAATCAGAGATGAGGCGTTTCAAGACGGGCGCATGAAGTCATGGACTTTTAAGAATGACGATCAGAAAAACCTTGAACTTTCAAAAAGAATGAGGAACTATGCGAAAAATTTCAATGAGTTTCAGAAGAATGGTCGCGGGATTTTGCTTTACGGCAATACAGGAAACGGAAAGACATTCATGGGATGTTGCGTTGTAAATTTCTTGATTGACTCAGGATTTACAGCTCTTGTGAAAAATTTTAACTCGATTTCAAACGAACTTTTTTCTGAACAGCGCAAAGATGAATACATGGAAAGACTAAACAGAGTTTCAATTCTTATGCTGGATGATCTTGACATTGAAAGAGAATCCGCATATATGAACGAAGTAGTTTATAGCGTGATTGACGGTAGGTACAGGGCAAAAAAACCAATCATTGTAACTACAAATCTTTCTGCTGCACAGATGAAAAATGCAACGACAATTGAAAAACAGAGAATTTACAGCCGGTTAATGGATATGTGTATTCCAATTTCCGTTACAGGTGAAGATAGAAGATATGAAAACGCAAAAAAACAATTCGAAAAAGACATGAAAATACTGAACGGAGGATAACAGAATGGTTCCTCAAAAAGTTAATATTCCTGGTTGGCCGTATTATGTAACGATTGATGGAGAGGTTTTTAGGTTCGGCTCAAAAAAACCACTAAAACCAATTCTGGGAAGAGACGGATATAGCGTAAATTTATATAACCATGGAAGATCAAAGCACATTAGAATAAATAACATAATGAGGCAAGCGTATTTTAACGGAACAAATCTTCCGTTAAAGCATCTTGATGGAAATAAACTGAATTTTTCATATTGGAATTTACGCCCAATGACAAGAAGTGAAATGGCAACATTCGAACGTCCTAATGGTTATCATGCTAGGCCAGTAATAGAGACTTTGCCTGATGGAACTGAAAATATCTATAAATCCGCTGCTGAATGTGCGAGAAAAATTTATGCCGATCGTGGAACAGTTGCGAAATGGTGCAATGGAATTTTTAAAAATTCCATAAATGATAACAAGTATAGATGGGCAGATTAAAAACTTCTAAATGAGGTATAAGATGGATAAAATAGAATTTCTTGCACTGTCAGGAGATTTTGAAGCGCAGAAAATTTGTACTAAAAATGGATATGCAATTGCTTGTCCAATTTGTTATAAAAAAGCAAATTTGATAAGTTCAATTCGCGGACAGTATTATATTTGTTGTAAAAGTTGTGGATTGTCAACGAAAACATATAACAGTAAATATGAAGCATTAAGAAAATGGAATACAAGATGTAAATTACTTAAAATTATAAAAGATAAAAAGGAGAAATAATATGGAAACATATTTTACAATAAAATTGTGGATAGAATACTATATTCCGATTATTTTAGTCGTGGGGTTTTTACTTTTTTCAGCAATTGCAATTTGTCTTGCGCTATTTGCGAATTTTTGCAAAAAGAAATTTCTTGAAAAGAATCAAAATGACGATTGGAGTGAAGAAGAATGAAGGTATTCAAGGGACTTCTTTTGATCTTGGCAGCGACCGTATTTTCTTATTTGGTCACTTCATTTTTGATCTTTATTGTATGCTTTGCATTTGGGCTTGAATTTTCATGGCTTTATGCGCTTGGGATTTGGGCAATCTTAGCGTTACTTGAAAAGGTGTTTAAGAGAAGAAAATAATAAAGGCGGTGACGAAAATGGCTGAACAGCGTTTGATTGATGCGAACAAGGTGGGGAATGGAATGACCTTATACGACATTTTGCGTGCTACAAGATACTGGCAGAAATTTTGTTGCTATGTAACTAATTCCTATGACCAAAATGTCCCCATAGGATTTGGAACACGCAGGGAACTCCTTGACGAAGAGCAGAACGATGAACTCTTTGATTACCTGATGTGCGATGTGGACAGCATCACCGTTACAAAAGATAAGGCATTGCTGATTCGCGTGCGGGACGAGCATTTTAACCAGCCGTTGGAAAAACAGTATGAATGCACAGGGGGATGGAAGGTATCAGACCCGAAAACAAGACCGTT
>ERZ1643251.330-NODE-330-length-74610-cov-8.047200_pt1 | contig 74610 bp, 66 predicted proteins | sample MGYA00579261_ERZ1643251 | MGnify/ENA primary metagenome ERZ1643251 (study PRJEB29033, sample SAMEA4952267) | chicken gut metagenome | biome: Broiler Chicken; feature: Gastrointestinal Tract; material: Caecum | place: Ireland | collected 2018 | study: Broiler...
AAAAATACGACGTTGTAAAGATAGTTCCAGTTGATATGTTTCCACAGACAAAACACGTGGAATGTGTGGCGTCTTTGCATTTAAAAAATAAAGTATAGGAGTGAAGAATGATATGGAAGAATATTTAGAGTTTGCTGAATATATTGCAAGACAAGCAGGAACTATTATGTTGAAATATTTTTACCGAGATCATGGCGCTAGTTATAAGAGTGATGACACAATTGTAACCTTAGCAGATAAAGAGATCAATTCATTTTTAATTGAAAAAGTAAAAGAAAAATATCCTACACATGCTGTAGACGGAGAAGAAGAACAATCTGGGACAAGCAAATATGTATGGGTTTGTGATCCTGTTGATGGGACAGCCATGTATGCAAGACATGTACCGGTAGCTGTATTTTCTTTAGCTTTCGTAGTAGATGGAACTCCGGTTGTTGGTGTTGTGTATGATCCTTTTACAGATAATTTGTATTCGGCGATGAAGGGGAAGGGCGCATATAAAAATAATGAGAAAATAAGTGTAAATACTTTTGAACTAAGTAACAAAGAAAGTGTCGCTCATTATGATATGTGGCCTCATGCAGATTACAATATATATGATTTTATAAAAGAATTAGGAAAGAGTACTTACTTTGTTAGTATTGGTAGTGTGATTAGGGCTAGTATGTGTGTTGCTGAAGGAAATTTTACACTTGCGATTTTTCCTGGAACAAAACACAAAAATTGCGATATTGCTGCTGTGAAGGTGATAGTTGAAGAAGCAGGGGGGAAAGTAACAGATTTATTTGGACATGAGCAAAGGTATGATCAAAATATAAATGGTGCGTTAATAAGCAATGGAAACGTACACGAAGAAGTAGCAGAAGGAATTACAAAATATTTACTAGATAGATAATGACACGATAAAAAATTGAAAATTAAAAACATTTGTAATGTGGAGTATGGTTGTGAGCATATTAATATAGGGGGGAATATTATGAAATTTAAAGTAACGATGATATTATGTGTGCTCGCTGTTGGAATTGGATTATGGTTGGGAATCGATTCTCAGTCGAAAGAAAAAGATCAGAAAGTTTCAAAAACGTTGGATAGGAAAGAAGATGTCATTGAAAAAACGATAAATCATATGACATTAGAAGAAAAAGTAGGGCAAATGTTCATTGTACGACTTCCAGAAAAAGATGCCCTGACAGCGATTGAGCAGTATCATTTGGGAGGTTATATTTTATATGCGAGAGATTTTCGCAATCATACGAAGGAAAGTGCGACTTCTATGATAAAGTCGTATCAAGACAATTCTAAAATCCCTATGCTGATCGGAGTGGATGAGGAAGGTGGAACTGTCAATCGAGTTAGTTTATATCCAGCTTTTCGTAATTCACCGTTCCGTTCTCCACAAGAGGTATACAAAAGCGGTGGATGGGAGATGATTACGAGTGATGCGATCGAAAAAAGTAAATTATTGCGCTCTCTTGGAATCAATGTCAATTTTGCGCCTGTTGTAGATGTTTCCGAAAATCCAAATGATTACATTTATAATCGCAGTTTTGGTAGCGATGCAGACATGACAGCGCAGTATGCGAAAAAGGTTGTTAAGGCAATGCACAAGGAGCATATAGAACCTGTATTAAAACATTTTCCAGGATATGGAAATAACGTAAATACTCATACTGGAATCGCCCATGATACGAGAAGTTATGAACAATTTGAAACTTCCGATTTTATCCCATTTCAAGAAGGTGTGAAAGCAGGAGCAAATATCATTTTAGTTTCTCATAATATCGTACATTCTATGGATGATAAATATCCAGCATCTTTATCTCCTAAGGTTCATAAGATTCTGAGAGAAACATTGAGCTTTGATGGTGTGGTAGTGACAGATGATTTATATATGGAAGGCATTACACAATATGTCAAAAAAGAAGAAGCAGCCATCTTGGCGGTACAGGCAGGAAATGATCTTATTTGTTGTACTGATTTTCAAACTCAAATACCAGCAGTAGTGAGTGCAGTAAAAGATGGAAGAATCAGTGAAGAAATAATTAATTCCTCTGTTAGACGTATTTTAAAATTAAAAAAAGAGATGGGAATTTTGTAATTTTTGAACAAAGATACTTGCGCAATTTGTCGAATTATGTTATATTGATGGTGCAAGATTTTCTTGCGGGTATTATGAAACTTTCCCACGTTACATCGTACCCTTTTTATGACAGATAGAACTTATCTGTCTTTTCTTTTGGTTTATGATATAATAAAACAAGAAAAGATGGTGCATATGAAAGCAATTTTAGAATATGAAGTAAAAGAAAGAGAAACATTGCTTCCCTTTCTGGAGCAGAATTTAAAAGATATATCAAAAAAGAAAATAAAAAGTTATTTAACGCATGGCTGTGTATATGTAGATCATAAAAAAGTAACACAGTATAACTATAGTTTAGTGCCTGGACAAAAGATAGAGATACATCGAAGCCAAAGAAGTAGTGAGAATACGGGAGAACTAGATATTTTATACGAGGATAGAGACTTACTTGTCGTGAATAAGAAATCCGGGTTACTTACGATTTCGACAGAGAAAGAAAAAGAGAGAACCCTGTATCATATGGCAAGTAATTACGTAAAGAAAAACTATAAAAATGGCAAGATATTCATCGTTCATCGGTTAGATAGAGATACATCTGGAGTCGTTGTATTTGCTAAGAATGAGCATATGAAAGAGATGTTACAAAAAAATTGGAACGAACTTGTTTCATATCGTGGATATATTGCGATTCTCGAAGGAAATTTGCCAAAGAGAGAAGGCATGATTCATACATGGTTAAAAGAAGATGGAAACTATCGAGTGCATTCAGTAAAAAATAAAAAAGACGGTAAGGAAGCAATAACACTATATAAGGTAATCAAAGAAAGAAAAGATACAACTATCGTTGAAATAGAGTTAAAAACTGGAAGAAAAAATCAGATACGAGTTCACTTTAGCGAACTTGGTTATCCGGTTGTAGGAGATAAAAAATATGGTGCTCGAAAGCGCTCTTCTCGGTTAGAGTTGCACGCACATCGTTTAAAATTAAGACATCCGGTGACACATAGAGAAATGGAATGGATTGCTCCGATTCCTGAAGAGATGAAGTAGAAAAGAGGTAAATATGAATCATTTATTTATTGCATATCCAAAGTGCAGTACTTGTCAAAAAGCAAAAAAATGGTTAGAAGAACATAAGATTGAATTTGAAGAAAGACATATTGTCGATAACCATCCTTTAAAAGAAGAATTGAAAAAGTGGCATCGTGAAAGTGGATTACCATTGAAGCGTTTTTTTAATACGAGTGGATTAAAATATAAGGAACTAGGATTAAAAGATAAACTTCCAATGATGAGTGAAGAGGAACAATTAGATTTACTATCTAGCGATGGAATGTTAGTAAAAAGACCACTTTTGATTACACCATCGCATATATATGTTGGATTCAAAGAAAAAGAGTGGAGTAGTTTAGAATCATGATAGAACATCAAGAACATGAATTTCCACCGTTTTATGAAGAGGATTCTAAGATTCTTATTTTAGGTAGTTTTCCATCTAAAAAATCGAGGGAAGTGGGTTTTTATTACATGCATCCGCAAAATCGTTTTTGGAAAGTACTAGCTCGTGTTTTTGAGTGTGAGCTTCCTGAGACACTGTCGGATAAGAAAGAATTCTTGAGAAAAAATCATATTGCTCTTTGGGATGTCATTGAAAGCTGCGATATTAAAAATTCGAGTGATGCTAGTATACGGAATGTAGAACCGACGAAGATCGTTGAACTGATGAAGAAGACAGAGATTGAGACCATTGTAACAACAGGAAAAAAGGCACATGAGTTATATCAGAAGTACAGTAAAGATATCGTAGGAATTGAAGATATTACGCTACCGTCTACAAGTTCTGCCAACATTGCTAATTATAGCGAAGACGATTTAGTTAAGTGCTATCAGAGATTAAAGGAGTTTTTATGAAATTATCGAAGGAAATAGTAGAACCCTTACTTCATTGGTATCAAGAGAATGCGAGAAAGTTACCTTGGAGAAGTGATGCGACTCCTTACCACGTGTGGGTAAGTGAAATCATGTTACAACAAACGCGAGTAGAAGCTGTCATTGATTACTATTACCGATTCATGGAAGCACTTCCAACAATTCAGGATTTGGCTATGATCGACGAGGAAAAACTTTTGAAACTATGGGAAGGACTTGGATATTATAGCCGTGTGCGAAATTTACAGAAAACAGCGCAACTTCTATGTCGAGATAATGAAGGGAAACTCCCGGAAAATTATGATGAGTTAATAAAACTTCCTGGGATCGGACCTTATACTGCAGGAGCGATTAGCTCGATCGCATATCAGAAAAAGGTAGCAGCTGTCGATGGGAATGTTTTACGCGTCGTCAGTCGTCTTTCCTTAGATCCTGCATGTATCGATGAAGAGCGTGTCAAGAAAATGTGGAAAGAAGAAATCGAAAAGGTGATGCCGACAGAAAGTGGTATGTTTAATCAGGCTATGATGGAAATTGGAGCCACTGTTTGTATTCCGAATGGAAAACCGCTTTGTCATGCATGTCCACTGTCACATCTATGTAAAGCATATTGTCAAAACAAAGTATTAGAATATCCTGTGCGAAAACAAAAGAGAAAAAGAGAAGTTATACCGATGACTGTATTTTTGATGTTGTATCATGATCGTGTCGCACTTTTAAAAAGAGATCATGAAGGACTGCTTGCTAATTTTTACGAGTTTCCAAATGTCGATGGAACATTATCGCAAGAAGAGGCGGAAACTTATTTAAAACAGAACAATATAAAATGGATTGGAATAGAAGAAGGACCAAATGCAAAACATATTTTTACACATAAAGAGTGGCATATGAAAAGTTATATTGTATGGCTACAAGAACCAGCGGACTCTTATTTGTTTTCCACAGGAAAAGAATTAAACGAAGTCTATCCAGTTCCAAGTGCCTTTGAAAAATACCGCAAATGTGTGGAAAACTTGTGGCGTGAAGATGCTTATTTACATTTTTCCACAGGAAAACTTTTAAAGTGACAAAGGATGTGTAAAGTTGACAATATTTGTCAAAAGAAATGTGTAAATCATTTCTTTTTTTGCTATACTAATAATAGGGTGATGTGCATGCCGGACTTAATTTATTTGGATCATACTTATCAAGTGCTAGAGCGTGTTAATTTAAATCAACATAAGTATATATTTGCACTACATTTGAACCGGTTAGAGTATCTAGAACATTCCGAAGGAATGACCTATATAAAACCAAAGCCGGAAGATTTTAAGAATAGTAAAGATCTAACATATGTAGCAGAGCAATATTTACTAACGCAGTTTCAAAGAGATGTCGAAGCAAAGATCAACGGCGGTCAAATTCACTCTTTGGATGAACTAAAAGACACTATGAAAAATTTTAAAACATTTGCAGAACAAGACCCAAAATTACACAACTTAATGCAGGTAAATCAGAATATGAGCTTATCGGATCCTAAATTCATGAAGATGGTGACGGAAATGATTCAATATTATGAATCGAGAGGAATCGACAGAACACCATTGGAGTTAGAGAATGCAAAAAAAGTTGATGCGAACGATAAGGAATACATCCAACATGTCGATCAACAGGGAAACGTGAGTGTCGTAGAGAATAATTCTGTATTTGGTGTAAAAGAAGAATACGAGCGAAGAAAAGATGATATAAAAGATCTTTCAAAAGAAAGTGGAAGCTTAAATGCAGATACGATTTTTAAAGACATGGAACAGTCTAAAATTGGAGTTCATCTTGAACAAGCTCATCAAGTCAATAAACAAGAGTTAAATACGGATGAAAAGGAACGTATGAATACTGTAGAGCAAACTGTAGATGATGAAGTTTTATATGATCCAATTAATAACATATATTATAATGCACGGACCCAAGAGGTTTTAACAACAGAGCAAAAAGATGGTATGATTGCAGTAAAACGAACATCTGGAACCAATCACGAGACAATGAATGATGGTACGATAAGAGATGAAGAATTCGATGCTATTCCGATGGAAGAGTTTCAAGCTGATTGTTTGTTAGCTGAAGAGATGATCAATCAAATGAGCGATGAAAAGAAAGACATCAATGTGGATGAACTCGTAAGCAGAATTGTCAATAAGAAAGCAGCGATGACACCGGAACAAAGAAGAGAATATCAATCTAAATTATCTAACTACGTTCAATTCCGAATGGAAAAATTAAGAGAGTTGGAGCCAGAACAAAAAAGTATGGGTGGATACCAATATCAATTAAAACCACCAACACGTACAGAGGTAAGTGGGTATGCAACGCCAGTATTACTTGGAATGCTCGTTGGATTAACATTATTTGCGGCACCAGTGATTGCACTTTTATTTCAAGCGTAATTGTGCAAAAATTGGCATATAAAAAAATAAAAAGGGAATTGGCTTGAAAAATAAAAGAAAAAAGAGAATCACAAAAAAGATTCTCTTTTTTCTGTGTTTAAAAAGACAAAAAATTTACCAACATAATCATAGAATGTTAATAGAGAGGGAGATAATATGTTTGGAAATTTTACAGAGGAAACAAGAAAAATACTAGTAATTGCAAAATCAGAGATGAAAGCATTAAAACATCCATATGTAGGTAGTGAACATTTATTACTCGCTATTTTAAAAAATAAAAATAATGTGTCAAAGAGGTTAGGAGAGTATGACATTACTTACGAAAATGTCAAACAAGAAATAGAGCGAATCATCGGAACTGGTTCGATGGAAGCAACGTGGTTTTTATATACGCCACTATTAAAGAGAATTTTAGAGAATGCGATCTTAGATAGTAAAGAAAATAACCAAAGTGAAGTAACGACAGAACATTTGTTTTCTAGTTTGCTAGAAGAAGGAGAAGGTGTTGCAATTCGTATTTTGTTAGGAATGGGAGTAGACTTGGATGAATTATATGGAGAATTTTCTTATAAAATTAATCGTTCAGTGAAAGGGAAGAAACATAAGAAATTATTGTTGGAAGAATTGGGAGTAGATTTGACGAAAAAAGCGAGAGAACAAGAGCTTGATCCCGTGATTGGACGTGAGACGGAAATGCAACGTGTGTTAGAAATACTATCCCGTCGTACGAAAAATAACCCCCTATTAATAGGGGCGGCAGGTGTAGGAAAAACAGCAATTGTAGAAGAGTTGAGTCGTCGCATCGCACTAGGGGATGTGCCGATGGCTTTAAAGAATAAACGAATTATTAGCCTCGATATGGCAACGGCTGTCGCTGGTACAAAATATCGTGGGGAATTCGAAGAACGAATTCGAAAAATATTAAAAGAAATCGAAGAGAACGACGATATCATTCTCTTTATCGACGAAATTCATACGTTGGTTGGAGCTGGTGGAGCGGAAGGTGCAATTGATGCATCAAACATTTTTAAACCTGCTTTAGCACGAGGGAAACTACGTTGTATCGGAGCTACGACAATACAAGAATATAAGAAGTTTATGGAGGAGGATAGCGCATTAGAGCGACGTTTTCAAAAGGTATATATCGAAGCGCCGGCAAGAGAAGTAGTAAAAGAAATTTTAATGAAGTTAAAACCAATTTATGAATCTTTTCATTACGTTACGGTAAAAGAAGAGATGATTGATTTTATGATAGAGTTGAGTGAAAGGTATATCTATGATCGGAATCAACCGGATAAAGCAATTGATTTGATGGATGAAGTTTGCGCGAAAGTCAGTTTAAAAGAAAGCAAAGAATATACGAAGTATCATCAATTAGGAAAAAAGTTGAAAGAGGTTATAGAAGAGAAAAATCAAGCAATATTAGATAACCGTTTTGATATCGCATCGAAATGGAAAGAAAAAGAAAATCAATTGGCAGATCAAATGAATCAACTAGAACTCAAATTATATCATAAGAAAAAGACGAAGACTGTGACGAAAAAAGATATCGCAGAAGTACTACATTTAAAGACGAAGATTCCTGTCTATGAAATATTAAAAGAGAATAAGCGAGTAGTAGAAGAAATCGAAAAGAATATTACGCATCATATCATCGGACAGAAAAAGGCTGTCGAAGAGACGATTCAGGTGGCGAAGCGTATTAAATTAGGATTAAAAGAGGAAAGCAAGCCTTATTCTATGCTATATTGTGGTCCGAGTGGGGTTGGGAAGACGGAGTTATCTAAAGTGTTTGGATCCGAATTAGTAGGAAAAGAAAACGTGATTCGTCTCGATATGAGCGAATATACAGAAGCGCATTCAGTGAGTAAAATTGTTGGTGCTCCACCGGGATATGTAGGGTATAAAGACCATCAAAATGTTTTAGAGGAAATTAGGAATAAACCTTACTCTGTCTTAATTCTAGATGAGATTGAAAAGGCTCATCCAAGTATTATTCATCTTTTATTTCAAATTTTAGATGAAGGAAAAATAAAAGATTCCAACGGAGTGGTAGTACGTTTTGATCATGTTGTTATATTGATGACTTCCAATATTGGATTCCATGAAATAAATATCGGTTTTACAAAGGAAAACAACGATGTGGTATTGACGAAGTTAAAAGAAAATTTTTCGGTTCCTTTTATCAATCGCATCGATCAGATTATTGTGTTTGATACGCTTCAAGAATCTGAGATTCGTCAGATTATCGAGCAACAATTAGAAACATTGAAACAAAAATATAAAAGGAAGGGAATTCAAATTAAATTTGGACGTGAGATTCTACCTTCTTTGGTTAATTTGAGTGATTATCGCGAGTTTGGTGCACGAAGAATTTCTAAGTTAATCAAGGATAAAATAGAAAATCAAATGATGGAAGATATATTGAATCATAAAGAATGTATTACGATAACCAAAATAAAAGAAGAGGCGACTGTTTGACAGTTGCTTCTTTTTCGAGGTTCTAAAAGACTTGCAAAACTTTTCAGAAATGATATAATTATTTCAGGTGATATTATGAAGAGTATAGAAGATGTACAAGTAGCCATGAATAAAAATGCTTATTTAACAGATGAGATCAAGGCAAACATCATGTCACTCGTAAGTATTTTTCATAATCGCTTTCCAAATGTGGATTTAGACAATTTATGTAAAAATTTAACAACGTTAAAAATTGATAAAGCGACAAAGTTTATTACTTTAGAACCAATTTCATATAATGGAATGTTGAATGTTCTATCGATTAATAAAGGATCTTTAAAAGAAGTTCCAGATGCGAAAAATTTATTGATGAGTGCAATTATTTGTATGATTGCTACCAACCAGAGAGGAATTACAGGTTTTTGTGACAATCCAAAATTTGAAGCGTTGAATGCAGGATATGTCGCAGGAATGGCAAATATGTTAGTTGGAAATGATAGCGACGTCGATTATTACACTGATGAAATTATCGCAACTAATTTATTTGGTCAAATTGTAGGACCAGATGTGTTAGCAAAAGCATTTTTTGAAAATAATTCATCAATTATTGTAAATCAATTTATGAATGCGGGGGAATGAAGAATGGTGTTAGACGATAAGATGGAACAATTAGATGCGTTTTTGAATCAAACAGCATACGTATTAAATCGCAGAAAGAAGAGTCCAGGATATCCAAGTAAAATTAGTGAGAATACGAAGGACTTGACAAATTTGCTTTTGATGACGAATCCAAGTCAAGAGAAAATTGACGCATTCCTAGCTTATGTTCCAGGAGAATGGATGTTGCAAGGAACAGTCGATGAAAGACATTTAAATGTAGGAATAGAGACGCTTCCAGAGGAAGTAAACCAAATGATTGCTACATATAAAATGGGAGCAAAAACGGAAACAGGACCGAATTTACATTTATCGTAAACCCGGTCTTTTTTTTTAAAATGAATCATGTTATACTAAAAATAGAAAGTAGGGGGAATGAAAATGGCACAGAAAAGACAATCCAACAAAAAAGAGAAAGGTGTGTTAAAGAAACGACCACAATTAAAGGAAATCCCTCAACCTACGAAATTGTTGTTAGGTATGGCTTTTGCTATTATTATGTTAAGTGGTTATCTTTTGATTTCCAACATTGTACATGCTTTTGCAGTTAGTGAGAAAGTAGTAATCGATTATTCTAGCTATGAAGCTGGTGTGTTGAAAACGACATTACATGAGATGAATGCAAATCTGATACAATTAAATCAAGCGACATCTAGTAGTTTCTTGACAAGTATAGAATTGGAAGAATTAAAAGCGGATTTTAACGAAAGTATTGAGGCCATGAATCAATTATCATATTTAACGGAGCGCGGAAAGAAAAAAGTTAGCCAAAAACAGTTATATGAAATTTATAAAGAAAATAAAAAATTACAAATGATTTCTTTACTTCGGATTTATACAAAATTAGAAAAAATGGATCCAAGTTATCAAGTGACAAGAGATGCGTTTACGCGTAATGTTTTAAATTTGATGTTAGCAAGTGGCTCTATCTCTAGAGAGCTTTACAATAACTTCCGTTATACTTCATTCGATGATAGTGATATATTAGGAAGCATTAGCTTCGATCAAAGTGGACAAATTCCATCGCAGACGATGCAACTAACGACAAATTATGTACAGTTGACAGATGCACTATTAAAAATGGTATTAACGAAGGGAGGGCTGGTCTATGCATAAGAAATTATTTTATTTCAGAACGGCTTTTTTAGAGTTAAATACGATCCTTTTTGTGTATTGTCTTATCCGAGGTGGATATTATAATGTGATTTTAGCGGGATACTTCACGTTGTTGATTATTTTGCTTCAAATCCTAACTTATTTAGAATGGAAAAAACAAAAAAAGGAATTAATGGAAGATATGTTATTCCACATATTATCTATTACTTGTCACGCTTCTTTGTTTGTCGTATTATTACGTACGGTATTTGATCAGAATATTTTATCTACTTATTTCTTAGAAGAACAGGGAATTGCAACACATGGAATTAATATCATGTATTTAAATTCGAATTTTATTTACATCAGCATCCTATTTATGTTATTAATATTATATGGGTGTATCAAAGGAAAAACAAAAAAGCGATCATAATGATTGCTTTTTTCTGCTTTGTTAGCACAATGATAATGTTTTAAGAGATGTTATTGATGCATTTAAAAAAATTGTTATGATAAAAGATGAGTGTTTGAAAATTTGTGTTTTGACATGAATCGATATGTATGAGAAGATGAGGTAGAGGAGGAATGAAAATGCATACATTGCGCAGACATGAATTGATGCGATACTTAGATAAGGACGAGAGTCATCAATGGAAGGAATGTTTGATTTGCAGTTTTATTCCAGCATTCTATCATAAGAAAGTAAAAGTTATAGAAGCTCATTGGGAGAGAAAATATTGTTTGGTATGCCGTATGACCTGTGAGTATAAACATTATACAGTGGAAATTATATTGGAGAAAACGAATCGAAAATATGAAGCACTGCCACATATGTATCATAGAAGGATTATGCTATCTTGTGTAGATCTAGTTGCTTCTCATCCTCCTGTAGAACAATCTGATATGGGAATTCGCTACCATGTAAATCAAATCGGAATGATTTGCGATGGAAAATGTATGGAAGAGTTAAATGCCCCAGAGAGGTTTATTCAGATGATTCGTTCGGAGGATTGGTATCAAGCAAGTTATTACATGAATGATCAAACATGGTTGAGTCCTTTAATAGATGCTATGAAACAGTGGAAGGAATAGAAAATATGAGAGTATTAAGTATACAAGAACCTTATGCGACATTGATTATGGAACAAAAGAAAAGAGTGGAAACGCGTAGTTGGAAGACGAAATATCGAGGAGAAATATATATTCATGCGAGTATATCGAAAGCTCATATCAAGCGAATTACGAATCCTGAAATTTTAGATTGGATGAAAGATGCACAGTTACACTTTGGATATATTATTTGTAAGGCACAGTTGGTAGACTGTATCGAGATGACGGAAAAATATATCGAAAAAGTGAAAAGTAAAGAACATTTAGAATATATTTTAGGAGAATATAAAGTTGGAAGATATGCTTGGGTGTTAGAAAATGTGGAAGTGTTAGAACAACCCATTCCAGCAAAGGGAAAATTAGGAATATGGACATATGAAAAAGTACTTGAACGATAGTGTTTCAAGTACTTTTTATTGTGTTTTTACTGTTGGAACGAGTGCATCTAAATCAGGTGATTCGTCGTATGGTTCTGTTCCTTTGATATAATAGAGCATTTTTTTCTTCTTACTCTCTGCAGTAGCTACTTTTCCTGTGACAGGTTCTACCATGACTCCGACGACATTCTGTGGAATTTCATACCATCCGTTTCCTTCTACATTCTTTTCTGCACTTTCCATCACTTCTGCCCAGATATTTTTAATCGCGTTCCCATCTTTTACATCGGAAATGCGATTGTCATCATATCCTGTCCACATTCCCATAATGAGTTCTTTATTATAGCCAAAGATAAGATGATCTGTTTCTGTCGTTCCCGTTTTAATCGCGTATTTTTTAGTTAATTTAGGAGCTAGATTAATACAAGTAGGATAATTGTAATCTACGAACTCGCTCGCATAAGAATTACTTAACATTTCATTTAAGACAAATACTAGACTACGATTTAATATATTTTCTTTCTTCTCTTTATGTTCATATAATACATTTCCATCGATATCCTCTACTCTTTCGATGAAGTAGGGTTCAATCGAATATCCTTCGTTTGCAAATGTTGCGTAAGCTTTCATCATCTCTAAAATGTTAATGCTTTCTGTTCCGAGCGCTAGAGAAGGAATAGGGGTTAATTTAGATTTAATTCCGAGTCTCTTTGAAATATCGATCAGTGTTTGCTCACCTAGAAATAGATGTGTTTTAACGGCGTAGATGTTATCGGAATACGCTAAAGCAGTCGCCATAGAAATAGGTTTATTCGGATACGTATTTCCATAATTATTAGGGCTATATGTTTTATCTTCAGAGAATGTGAAAGTTGTTTTTTCACTTTTAAAAGTAGTGGATGGAGTAAATCCGTTTTCTAATGCAGCATAATATAGAAATGGTTTCATTGTAGATCCGACTTGTCGTTTCATACTCGTAACACGATTATATTGGCTTTTCGAGTAATCTCGTCCTCCTGCAATTGCGAGAATCTTTCCGTTGTTAGGATTCATGACGACGCTAGCAACTTCCAATTCTTGGTTGTAATTTAGATTTTTTTTGATGCTTTCTTCCATCGATGTTTGAATTTCTAAGTCGAGATTTGTGTATATTTTGAGACCACCTGTTTTTAAAAATGAAGTAGGGATCGTTTTAATATTTTGTAATTCTTGAATGACTGCATCTTGATAATACATGAGTGTTGTTAGATTTTCTTTGTTTTGATCTACTTGATACGTAAGTTCTTTTTGTAGTGCTTTTTCTGCTTGTGTTTGTGTAATATATTTATTTTTCACCATAGCATTTAAAATGAGTTTTTGTCTTTTTTTAGAATTGTTTTCATTTTGAATGGGAGAATAATATGTAGGATCCTTTGGGATTCCAGCTAATATAGTTGCTTCTGCTAAGGTTAAATCTTTCGCGTTTTTTCCGAAATAATATAACGATGCATTTTCTATTCCAAAAATACCACCATAGTTGATCGTATTTAAATATCCTTCTAAAATTTTATCTTTGCTATAATGTGCTTCTAATCGAATAGTAAGCCAAGCTTCGTTAATTTTTCGCTTCCATGTTTTATCGAAATCTAAGAATAAGTTTTTAGCGTATTGTTGGGAAATTGTGGAGGCACCTTGTAATGTTTTGCCATTTGTGATATTGATATAGAGTGATTTTAAAATACGTAAAAAATCAAATCCTTTATGATGGTAAAAAGACTTGTCCTCGATGGCGATCGTCGCATTGATAAGGTGTGGAGAGATATCATCTAAGGAAACCCATTTTTTACTGTTCTTTCCTTGAAACAGTTCATTTTGATTATCGTAGAGATAATAACTGTTTGCTTTGTCGATTGGAAGCTTAGGAAGCATTTTAGCATAGGCGTATAATCCAACGTAACAAATGATAAAAAAGGCGGTAAGAACGAGTCCAATTTTTACGATTTTTTTCAATATTTTCATAGGTCCCTCCAATCTATTTTTAGTATTACAAAAAAAAATAAAAATATGAGTGCATTTTTAATAAAGTTATGCTATAATTACATTCAGTAAAAAAGAAAGAGGCAAGGAATGGCAAAAATAGAAGTTCGTTCAAGACTTGTTGGAGATGAAACAGATCATCAAATGACGACAAGTGGAATTTTAACAACGGGAAAAATTGTTTATAGAGAACCTGAGATTCGCATGGTATTGAAATTTGCCAATAACCATATAGAGTTAGAGAGAAGTCATTCGGATTACACATTAAAACTTTCTTTTGAAAATCAACATACATGTAGTGGTTCTTATCAGATAAAAGAACCAATGCTATCGATGGAAGCTAAGACAAAAACCAAAGCATTACAGGTAGAAGATGGTATGATTGATATCATATATGAATTGATCCTAGGAGGACAATCTTTAGGAGATTATCATTACCACTTGGATTACGAGGTGAAAGAATGAAAGAAAAATTAAAAGAATTAATCGGAACCGTATTAGAAAAAAATCAAATTGATTTTGATTTGAATGAGATCGTTGTAGAAGTTCCAAAGGACAACAGTCATGGAGACTATGCAACGAACGTAGCAATGCAATTAGCGCGCACTTTAAAGAAAAATCCACGTGAGATTGCGAATCTATTAATAACTGATTTACATAATGATGATATAGAAAAAGTTGAAATTGCAGGACCTGGTTTTATCAATTTCTATATCAAAAATGACTATCTATATGAAAATATCAATACGGTGTTAGAAAAAAAAGAGAAGTATGGTAGTTCTAATGTTGGAAACAGAAAGAAAGTAAACATTGAATACGTAAGTGCGAATCCAACAGGAATTTTACATTTAGGTCATGCACGTGGTGCTAGTTATGGTGATTCTCTTAGTAGAATCATGTCATTTGCAAATTATGATGTGACGAGAGAATACTATATTAACGATGCAGGAAACCAAATTGTCAACTTACAAAACTCAATTCAAGCTCGTTACGAAGGGCTTTGTGGTCGTGAAGAAAAAATGCCAGAAGATGGATATTACGGGAAAGAAATTATCGATATTGCTCGTGAGTTGAAAGAAGAACTCGGGGAAGATATAACAGATATCAAGGTTTTTCGTAAAAAAGGACTCGATTATCTTTTAGGTAAGATCAAAGAGCATTTGAAAAACTTCCGTGTAGAGTTTGATGTTTGGACGAGTGAACAATCTATATATGATAGTGGAGAGTTAGAGAAAACATATCATAAATTAGTAGATGCTGGGTATACTTACGAAAAAGATGGTGCAGTCTTTTTAAAGACGACACTGTATGGAGACGAAAAAGATAGAGTGTTGATTAAGAAAGATAAAACCAATACATATTTACTACCTGATATCGCATATCATAAGAATAAATACGATAGAGGATTCGATGAACTTATCAATGTGTTTGGAGCAGATCATCACGGATACGTACCAAGATTAAAAGCATCGATTGCGATGCTTGGAAATGATCCAGATAAATTAGATGTAGAGATTCTACAAATGGTTCGTCTCGTACGAGGAAAAGAAGAAATCAAGATGAGCAAGAGAACTGGAAATGCAGTGACGATTGCAGATCTTGTAGAGGAAGTTGGATTAGATGCAACAAGATACTTCTTCTCTTCTAGAAGTTTGGATACTCAATTGGATTTTGATATGGAACTTGCAACAAAACAATCAAATGAAAATCCAGTTTATTATATTGAGTATGCTTATGCGCGAATCAGTTCAATCTTGAAGGAATATTCACATGCAGTAGAACCACTCGATCATTATGAAACTTTGACAAGTGAATATGTTAAAAATTTACTTGCTAAAATATATGAATTTACCGATACGGTAAAATTAAGTGCAGAGAAGAGAAGCCCACATATTATTGCAAATTATGCATATGATTTAGCAGGTTTATTCCATACGTTCTATGCACATGAAAAAGTTTTAACAAACGATGAAACGAGTACGAAAGAACGTATCAATCTAATCGCTGCGACAGCGATCACGATTCAAAACGCATTGCGACTCATTGGTGTTGCAACGAGAGAGAAAATGTAGGAGGATGAATATGAAGTTAAAACAAATGTCAAAAGAAGAATTAGAATTACTTTCTTACACAGATTTAACCTATATGATTTTAAAAGAAAATAAAAAATCTATGAATACCCCAACCATTTTTAAGAAAATTTGCGATCTTCTTGGATATAGTGATGAAGAATATAGTGCAAAAATAGGAGATTATTATACATCTCTTACCATCGACAAACGATTTGTACTTTTAGATAATGCAGAGTGGGATTTGCGAGATCACCATTCTATCGAAATTGTAATCGATGACGAAGAAGATGATGAGAATGATATAGTAGAAGAAGAGGACGACATCGAAGCAGAACCAGAAGAGATCGACGAGGATGATATCGATGACATCGATGAGGAAGATCCAGAGGATACTTCTGATATCGAAGAACTATCTATCATTGCCGATGAGGAAATCGAAGAAGAATAAGAGGTAGAGCGATCTACCTTTTTCTTTTTTGCAAAGAGAAAACTTGATTGAAAAACAAGGAAAAAACGAAGAAAAATAAGAAAAAACATTGCTTTTATGTATAAAAAATGGTATTCTTAAAATGTAAGCAAGATAGCTTAACAAAATAGGGAGGTAAACGCAGATGACAAAAACATTATTAGTAGACTATATTGCAGAAGAAACAGGATTAACAAAAGCTGATTCAGCACGTGCTTTAGAAGCAATGATGAATGGAATTGTAAAAGGATTAAAAGAAGACGGAAAAGTTACTTTAACTGGGTTCTGTACGTTTACTGCAGTAAAAAAAGCTGCTAAAACAGGACGTAACCCAAGAACTGGGGAAGCTGTTCAAATTCCTGCAAGAGTTGCTGCTACAATCAAAGCTGGTTCTAAGTTAAAAGAAGCTTTAAACTAAAAAAGTAAAGAAGACACGTTGTGTCTTTTTTTCATAGAATAATTGTGATATGCTTACATTGTGAGGTGATAAGATGCCAGTAGAAGTAAGACGAATAATTAAGAGGATCCTTGATGCTTCTTATGAAGCGTATCTCGTAGGTGGTTACCCGAGAGACTATTATAGGGGATTTGTATCTGACGACTATGATATTTGTACGAATGCGACACCAGAAGAGTTAAAAAAGTTATTTCCACATCTTGAAGAGATACGTTTTGGGTCTTGTCGATTAAAAGAAGGAACGTTCGAAGTAGAAATCACGACATATCGAGAAGAATATGAGTATCAAGCTCATCGTTTTATAAAGAATTATCGTTATGTGGATACATTAAGACAAGACTTAATGCGAAGAGACTTTGTGATGAATACATTATGTATGGATATAAATGGAAACTATATCGATCTTTTAAATGCTAGAGAAGACATCGACAAAAGAATGATACGTACAGTAGGCGATCCATTTCAAAGATTGGAAGAGGATGCTTTAAGAATATTGCGCGCTGTTCGTTTTGCAACCACACTACACTTTGATATTGATCCTTCTTTGAAAGAAGCGATAATAGAAAAAAGAGATCTTTTAAAGGAACTATCTAAGGATCGCATCAAAATGGAACTAGATCGTATTTTACAAGATCCAAGTGGATTAGAGTGGCTTTGTAAGTCGAAATTAGAAGAGGCATTGGAACTAGGTGAGTTTTCCAATGTGACATGGGTAGATGATATTGATTTTTGTTGGGCACAGTTGAATTGGAAAGCTTATCCAATGAGTCGTAAAAAGACAAGTAAAATAAGTGCAATTCAAAAATTATTACACCAGAACTTATCGGATCCACTTGTTTTATATCAAACGGAAGATGAGTGGATAAGAAAACTGGCTATGATTAAGAATATATCCTATGAGGAGTTAAGTCGAAAAAAAGAATTATTGCCAATTCATGGAACGAAAGAAATTGCTGTTTCAATCGATGGTTTGAAACAAACATATGCCACGTATTCTGATAAACTTATTTATCAGTGGTGGAAAGAGTTAGAAATACAAATTGTTCTTGGAACAGTAGAAAATACCAAAGATGCGATTCACAGATTTATAGATCAAAAAATTTCTATACATCAGAAATAAAATAGAGTATAATAGTGAGACAAGGTGGTGAAACATGTTAGAGAAGATCATGCATATATTAGAACATGGTACATATCAAATACCAAGTTTATTAATTACAAATTATAAAGAGCTAAAGCTCTCAGATATAGAGTTTATTACATTGATTTATTTGATGAATACAGATAGTATGTTTGCACCAAAAGAGATTGGAAATACACTTCATCTTTCTTTGGAAGAAGTATTAGAGACGATCAGTTCTTTGGAAGCAAAAGGATTTATAAAAATAGAGATGAAGAAAAGAAGAGAAGTAAGGGAAGAACATATCAACTTAGAAGGAATTTATCAGAAACTTGCTTTTTCCTATGTCGAAGAGCCGAAAGAAAAGGAAGCAGCACCTAATTTATTTACCACATTTGAAACGGAATTTGCTCGACCTTTGTCGCCGATTGAATACGAGCTAATCAATGGATGGAAAGAGAATGACTTTTCGGATGAACTGATCACTCTAGCACTCAAGGAAGCAGTATATAATGGTGTGACAAATTTGCGATATATCGATAAAATTTTATACGAATGGAAGAAGAAAGGAATTCGTACGAAAGAGCAAGTGGAACAGTCTAGAGTGGCTTTTAAGTCGAAAAAAGAGGAGAAGCAGGAACTATTTGATTATGATTGGTTAGATGATAATGCTTAAGGATTTTACTGAATATCTAGATGAATTAATTCCCAATCCTGCTTGTGAATTAAATTACCACAAAGACTATGAACTTTTAATGGCAGTCATGTTGAGTGCACAGACGACAGATAAAAGAGTAAACGAAGTAACTGCAGTATTGTTTCAAAAATATCCAACGTTAGAAGCTTTAAAAGATGCGGATCTGTCTGACCTTATGAAGATCATTCGACCAATTGGAACATTTCAGAAAAAATCGGCGAATGTCAAAGAGATAGCGCGAAGATTATTAGAAGATCAAAAAGGAAAAGTACCTCAAGATCGAGCGTATTTAGAAACGTTACCAGGCGTCGGACGAAAGACGACCAATGTCGTATTAGGAGAACTATTTCATGAACAGTGTATCGCAGTAGATACTCACGTAGAAAGAGTGAGCAAACGACTCAAATTAGCTGCAGAAAAAGACGATGTTCTTACTGTCGAAAAAAAGCTTACAAAAAAACTCAAAGGATATGATTTGTGGAAGATGCACCATCAGATCCTCTTGTTTGGTAGATACTATTGTAAGAGTCAAAATCCACAGTGTGAACATTGCAAAATGCAAGCATATTGTCGCTATTATAAGAAAAATCAAAAGAAAAAAGTCACTTCTTAAATGAAATGCACCCCATAGAGTAGACATTTAAATAAAAGGACTTTTTATGATAAAATACACTTCCGAAAGGAGGTGTTTTATCATGGCTTCAAAAGGTCAAAAATTTAGGAAATACTCTAATGAAGAAAGAGATATATTATTAAAAGAATATTTTGAAGGTGCATCGAGTGGCTATTTGGCCAGAAAATATGATATTCCGATTAAGACGGTAAAAAACTGGATATATAAATATAAGAATCCAGAAAAATTTCCGGGTTTAGGAAGAAAACCTACAGGTCGTCCTAAAGAGAAAAATCTGACTTTAGAAGATTACAAAGAAAGATATGAAGTACTAAAAAAATACCGGGCCTTCCTCAAGGAACAACGAGAGAGAAAGTAACTTTTATTAATCTATATAGAGATAATTATAAGTTATACAATATGTGTGCCGTATTAGAAATAAGTCCTAAAACTTATTATAAATATAGAAATAAGGAAGATCCTGATTATTATGATTATTTAATAATTAAAGAAATATTTGATGAGTCTAAAGGCACATATGGATATCGTAGAATTGTGGAAGGCCTAAAAATCAAATATGATGTTGTAATGAATGGAAAGAAGGTTTTAAGAATAATGAAAAAATATAATTTAATGCCTAATTATATTAGAAGAGCAAAGAAAAAGAATAAAAATCAAAGGATAGAAGATAACGTCAAACCTGACTTATTAAAACGTAACTTTAATACTGATAAACCAAATAAAGTATGGGATACTGATGTAACTTACCTAATATACAAAGGAGCTAGAGCTTATTTATCTACAATAATTGATTTATATGATAGAAAAGTTGTAGCTTATAAAATTTCTAAACATAATGATAATAAACTTGTAATGGACACTTTAAATGAAGCTATATCAAAAAGAAAAGATGTACATGGATTAATCTTGCATAGTGATCAAGGATTCCAATATACATCTTATGAATACAAAGCTATCTGTGAGTCTAATAGTATACAAATATCTATGGCTAGAAAAGGTACACCAATAGATGATTCACCGATAGAGAGCTGGCACTCTCTCCTTAAAAAGGAAACTTTGTACAATAATCATATCACATCTTTAGAAGAATACATAATTTTAGTTAAAGAATGGATAGAATTTTATAATAATGATAGACTTAAGGGCAAGAAAGCCAACAAGAAAAATAAATATCCTAAAAATAACAAATAAAGACAAGCTTTATTTGTAAGAATATTATAATTGCATAATAAAAACCAAGGGTCTAGATGAACTCACTTCGTTCGCCCTTGATTTTTATTTTTAAAAGTCTTTTTTATTTGATGTCACCAAAATGGGGTTCACATCATTCTTAAAGTGACTTTTATTTTTATAGTTTAAAATCGTTGTATATTTCATCGTTCATATTTTTTCCATCGAAGTAAGTTCTCTCTTTAAATTTACAAATTTTAGATACGATATTTGATGGAAATGCGCGGACTAATTTGTTGTAGTCAGTAATAATATCATTATAATACTTACGATAAGCGTAAATATCAGTTTCAGTCTCATTTAAACCAATATCGATTTTCAAGAAGCTTTCTGAATTTTTTAATTCTGGATATTCTTCTTTATACTTATTAAATTCATTGATTGCTTCGTATAATTGACGATCTAGTTCAAAGTTTGTCAACTTTCTCGAGCGAAGTTTTACGATAATCCCTAAGATATCTTTATCGATATCGGTATTGGCTTTGATAATTCCGATTGATTTATTTAAAAGATCAAATCTCTTTCTCAAAGTAGAATCGATATTTGCCTCTGCTTCGTTGATTCGAATAATACAGCTTTGAAAGCGATTAAAAATATTGATATAGCAGATCAAAATAATACAAATTACGATACATAGTACCAAAGAATACATAAATAAGTCCATATGATCACCTTATTTCATTATAGCAGAAATAGGGAGTAAGATCAATTGTTATTTATAAATTTGGAACGAATTCAGGACTGTAATTAATACGTTCTTCGAATTCTACATAATCAAGATAAATCATTTGTAACAAGTACCATTTACCCGTTTGTGGATCACTTAAGATAAGATGATCACGACCTGATTGTTCGATGATGCCATCAAACACTTTATCACGCCATTCAGTGGAATCGGTAAATGTCATATAGACTCGTACTTTCTTTCCCTTATTAAGACGTAGAATGTTTTCGATATAGGATTGTTCTATATCAAAAGCTCCAGATGTTATGGCAGTAGATTGATTAGGCACCTGCATAGGTTGCCCTGGAAATGCTTGATTTGGATAAAAATTTTGATTCACTTTATCACCTCTTACTAAAATGTATGTATAAATTATTAAAATATGATATACTGTTGTTAATTTGGAGGAGTTATATGAAGTTAGAGTTAAATCATATCGAAAAAAGATTCGACGATAAGGAAGTATTAAAGGATGTTTCTTTTACGTTTGAAGAGGGGCATATTTATGGGTTATTAGGGCGTAATGGAGCAGGAAAGACAACTCTTTTTAATTGTATCAATGAGGATTTGAAAATAGATGCAGGAGAGTTTTATATCGAAGATAATAAAGGGAAAAGAAAAATTACGTCAGATGATATTGGTTATGTATTATCTACACCAATCGTTCCGGAATTTTTAACGGGAAGAGAGTTTTTAAAGTTTTTTATCGATATCAATCGACGTCGTATGAAAGCAGAAAAGACGATTGACGAATATTTTGAACTGATGAAAATAGACGAGGAAGATCGCGATAAACTCATGAAAGACTATTCTCATGGAATGAAAAATAAAATGCAACTTTTGGTCAATATTATTGCGAATCCTAAAATATTATTGCTTGATGAACCACTAACCTCATTTGATGTCGTTGTGGCAGAAGAGATGAAAGGACTATTAAAACAGCTAAAACATGACCATATTTTGATTTTTTCTACACATATTATGGAATTGGCTTTAGATTTGTGCGATGAGATCGTCATATTAAATCACGGTGTATTAGAGGAAGTTGATCGTCATAACTTAGAAAGAATGCAACTCAAAGATAAAATTATCTCTGCCTTGAAAGGAGAAGACGAATGATAGAAACATTTCTTTTGTCATTTCACCTTAAATTGACGTATCGAAAAAATAGTATTATCTATGCATTCCAACAATTCCCATTGATTGGAAAGTATTTTTCTAACCATTTATATGGAAATGGTGGAATAGAAGCGTTGATTAGTGTGATTAGTGCATTCATTGAATTTATTTCTATTTTCCTTGGGAAATTTCTCTATATTTCGTTAATGGTGTTTTTACCCGCTTCTCTTTACAAGGAAAACGAAGCATCATCTTTTCTCATTATCTTATTCTTTCTTACTATTGTAGGAACATGGTTGAATACAAATATGTTTAACCCTACTAAGGATAAGTATTATGCGATTGTCTTAATGCGAATGAATGCGAAAAAAGAGGCGATTGCAGAATATGGATATTTTCTTTTAAAGATGATCATAGGTATGTATCCATTTGTGTTTTTATTTGGATTTCTATCACACATTCCTTGGTATTTATGTCTACTTGCGCCATGGATGGTAGTTGGTTTAAAAGTCATATCGACGGCTTGCAATCTGAATCTTTATAAGAAAAGAGAATTAATTGTCAATGAAAATAAGCCAACCCCTGTCATTTGGATTTTCATTATATTATTTACGGTGCTTGCTTATATCGTTCCGTTATGTAAGATACCAGGAATAGAGTGGATTATGCTTTGTTGCTATTTATTTGTCATTATTCTTGGAATTATAATGTGGAAATACATTGTAGATTTCGACGATTATTTTACAATATATAAGAAATTATTAACACCAGATCATGTGATCTTGAATGCGAAGAATACGCAGCAAGACACGTTGAGAAAAAACGCCTTAAATGCGATCGACAATAAAAATTTGGCGACGAGTAATAAGAAGGGATATGATTTCTTTCACGAACTCTTTATTAAACGTCATCGCAAGATCTTGACGACATCTGCACATAATATCGCTTTAGTTGCATTTGTTGTCACTTGCATTGCAGGTTTGGTGTTGGTTCTTGTGCCGGATGCAAAAAAGCCCATAAATAGTGTGATGATGAATTTCTTGCCATATTTTCTATTTATTATGTATTTGTTAAATCGAGGAAGTACGGTAACACAAGCGATGTTTATGAACTGTGATCATAGCATGCTGACTTACCGATTCTACCGTCAACCTAAAACTATTTTGGAATTATTCCGAAGACGTATTGTCGATATTGTAAAAATTAATCTAGAGCCTGCTTTCGTGATTGCACTCGCACTTCCATTTTTATTGTGGTTAAGTGGTGGAACTTCGGAAGATTTAAATTATATCGTTTTGTTTGTATCGATTATTTCTATGGCGATCTTTTTTTCGGTACATCATCTCGTCATTTATTATTTGCTTCAACCATATAACATCAATATGGAAATGAAGAGCCCTGCTTACCAAGTCGTCAATTGGTCAACTTATTTCATTTGTTATTATATGATGGATCTTAAGATGCCAACAATGGTATTTGGGACAGTTATGATAGTGTTTGCTGTAGCGTATGTTCTTATTTCGTTGTTTTTGGCATATCGATATGCACCGAAGACGTTTCATTTAAAATAATTTTTATGTAGAATGTATGTCAAATAGGTGGAAATATGATCGTTCAAAATGAGAATCATGATATAATGACTTGTGGAGGTGGAAATATGAAAGTGACAGTAGGAGTATCAAACCGTCATGTTCATTTGACAAAAGAAGATTTAGAAACCTTATTCGGAATTGGACACGAGTTAACGAAGGTAAAAGATATCAATCAGCCAGGACAATTTGCAAGTGCGGAAATGGTAACGTTAAAAACTGAGAAAAACGAAATCAAAAAAGTACGTGTGCTCGGGCCTGTTCGTCCATATACACAAGTGGAGATCTCTAAGACAGACGCCTTTACACTTGGGTTAAAGCCACCAATGAGAGAATCTGGAGATGTTGTAGGAAGTGCTCCAATTACATTGATTGGTCCAAATGGAACGATCGACCTAAAAGAAGGATGTATTATCGCAACGAGACATATCCATGCTACGAAAGAAGATGCAAAGAGATTGGGATTAGAAGGAATCGATAAAGTATCGGTAAGAGTAGGTGGAGAAAAGGGTGGAGTAATGGAAAACGTTTCCGTACGTGTCGCAGATAATTCTTACTACGAAATGCATATCGATACAGATGATGCTAATGCACATTTTATTTCGAATGGTGATGAAGTGGAGATTATACTACCAAATGCTAAGAACTAGAATTAAGATATGTGATAAATGCAGAGGAACAAATGTGGAAACACTGGTTCCAAGAATTAAAGAGATTCTTCCTGATGCGGAGATTCAAATCGGATGCCAGAATTTTTGTGGGATTGGTCAAACTAAGGCTTTTTTGATTTTGAATCATAAACCACTAATTGCCGAGAACGAAGATGAGTTGATCGAGAAATTGAAAGAATCTTGTAAATAAGATTCTTTTTTAGAAATGAGGTTAGAATTGAAAAAAGAGAACGAAAAGAAGGGGAGAACACAGTGGATCGGGGTCGCAATTTTATCGATTGTACTTATTATTTTTCTGTGTTTTCTTTTTTATGTAACGGACGTGATCGGTACGTTTTGTGAAGAGCATTTAGGGGCGTGTCACAGGTCGGTGACAGATGCAAATAGTTTGTTTTCCATTCTTAGGCTGAAAGAATATAGTTGGGTAAAATATGTGATATTGCTAATCCCGATCACCAGTTTTTTGTTGTCGCTTATAAATGTGATGCGTTTTAATAAAAGAAAACAAAAGGTCGAAAAGTGTTAATTTTCGTAAAGTAAATAGTGTAAATGTGTATTTTTACATGGATATCCTTTATAATGAAAATAGAGGTGGGTTATGGAAGAACAGATATTGGAGATACTTAGGCACGAGAAGAGAGCTTATTCTGTTTCAGAATTGGAAGATTTACTCGGCCTTGGTTCGGTGGAAGAACTAAAAGAATTATTAAAAACCTTAAATCGTTTAGAAGACCAATTAAAAGTATATCGTACAAATAAAAACAATTATATGTTATTTCAGAATAGTCATTTAAAGATAGGAAAGCTACTAGGAAATAAAAAAGGGTTTGGATTTGTCGATATCGAGGGAGACGATGATGTTTTCATCGCACCTTCACATATGAATAATGCAATTCACGGGGATACTGTCATCGTTGAAATTACTTCTCAAAAGGGAAGTGATTTGGAAGGTCGTGTCGTCAAGATTGTCGACCGTAAACTAAAACAGATGGTTGGAGAATTTTACTATAAAGGCGGAAAAGGACATGTCGATTTAGATGATGATAAAGTAAAGTTGAATATTGAGATCGATCAAGACAAGACACTAGGTGCTATGAATGGGCACAAAGTATTGGTAAAAATATTAAATAAATTAAAAGACAATAATTACAAGGGTCAAGTTGTAAAGATTCTAGGACATAAAAACGATCCTGGAGTCGATATTCTATCGATTGTAGCAAAATATGAAATTAATGATACTTTTCCTGATGAAGTGATGGAACAAGTAGAGGGAATTGAACTAGAAGTATCAGAAGAAGAAAAGAAAAATCGTCGTGATTTGAGAGATCATATGATTTTTACAATCGATGGAGATGATGCGAAAGATTTAGATGATGCAGTAGAATTTAAAAGACTTGAGAATGGTCATTATTTTTTAGGTGTTCATATCGCCGATGTATCTTATTATGTAAAAGAAAATACACCACTAGATAAAGAGGCGTTTGAACGCGGAACAAGCGTCTATTTAGCAGATCGAGTTATTCCGATGTTGCCGCATAAATTATCAAATGGAATTTGTTCGTTAAATGGTGGAGTAGATCGTTTAGCAATGTCATGCGAAATGGAAATCGACGAGAAAGGAAATGTCGTAGATTATGATATTTTTGAAAGTGTCATCAACTCTAAGAAGAGAATGACATATAAATGTGTTAATCAAATATTAGAGAAAAATGAAGTACCAGAGGGATATGAACCGTTTGTAGAATCGCTACATGGTATGGCAGAACTAGCCCATGTTTTACGTAAAAATAAAGAAGAAAGAGGATATATCGATTTTGATATCGACGAAGCTAAAATCGTTGTAAATGAACAAGGGGAAGCTGTCGATGTCGTATTGCGTGAACGTGGTACAGGAGAAAAGCTGATCGAAGACTTCATGATCGCTGCAAATGAAACGGTAGCAACACATATTTACTTTATGGAACTTCCATTTATCTATCGTGTTCATGGGGAACCGAATGAAGAAAAGATTAACAATTTTGTTCGATTTGTTGCTATGCTTGGATACAAGATTGAAGGAAAAGTAAAAGATATTCATCCAAAGACAATGCAGATGATATTGAATTCTTTGAAAGATAAAAAAGAGTTCCATATTTTATCATCTCTCTTATTACGTAGTATGCAAAAGGCTGTATATGATAAAAAGAACATTGGCCACTTTGGATTAGCTAGTAAGTGTTATACACATTTTACTTCTCCAATCCGCAGATATCCAGATACGACAGTACATAGATTATTACGTACTTATCTATTTGAAAATCATATGGACAAAGATACGATCAACTATTGGGATCAAAAACTTATTTTTGTAGCAGAACATTCTTCTGAAAGAGAACGTGCAGCAGTCGCTTGTGAACGTGAAGTAGATGATATGAAGAAAGCAGAATATATGATGAAACATATTGGTGAAGAATATGAAGGAATCGTATCTAGCGTAATTAGTTTCGGAATGTTTGTCGAACTTGATAACCTAGTAGAAGGTCTTGTTCACATTGATACGTTGACAGATGATCAATACCACTTTGATGAAACGACGTTCGCACTTGTAGGAGAAAGAAACAAACGAGGATATCGTTTGGGAGACCGCGTAAAAATCGTTGTTACAAATGCGAATAAGCAGACAAAAACAGTTGATTTTGAATTAGTCAAAGAAAAGAAAGAAGTCGAGTAAAATTTACTCGATTTTTTTATTTCAACTATATTAAACCACTATGAAATAATAAGCATAGGGATCAAAGTTGAGATAATTTTGAATGATAGTTCTAGACTATTAAAATGATATAAAAAATGATAAAATAATATGTAGAAAAGGAGTGACTTTTTTATGATAAAACCAGAATCGTTAAAAAGAGGAGATAAAATAGCAATAGTTAGTTTATCAAGAGGATTATTAGGAATGCCATTTTGTAAACACGAATTGGAAATCGGTATAAAAAGATTAAAGGAGTTTGGATTAGAACCTGTTATAATGCCTAATGCTCTAAAGGATTTAAAACACTTAGAAGAACACCCTGAAGAAAGAGCATCAGATTTAAAACAAGCATTTATGGATCCATCAATTAAAGCAATCATAGCGGCAATTGGTGGTGATGACACTTATAAATTGATTCCTTATCTAATGGAAGATAAAGAATTTAAAGAAGCTGTTATAAATCATCCTAAAATATTTACTGGATTTTCTGATACTACTAATAATCACTTAATGCTAAATAAATTAGGATTGTCAACATTTTATGGACCTTGTCTATTAGTTGATTTAGCAGAATTAGATAATGAAATGCTACCTTACACACAAGAATATTTCGAAAAGTTTTTTAAAAATGAAGATAGTTTTCAAATAACATCGAGTCCTATATGGTATAGTGACCGTGAAAGTTATGATGTGAGTGAATTAGGAAAACCAAGAATTGCTCACAAAGAAACTCATGGGTTTGAAACATTAAATGGTACGGGTATAGTTACAGGAAAATTATATGGAGGCTGTATAGAAAGTATATATGATGCTTTAACTGGAAATAGATATGGAGATGAATCTTTTGTTTATGAAAAATATCAAATACTTCCAACCAATGAAGAATGGCAAAAAAAGATATTATTTTTAGAAACTTCAGAGGAGCGTTCTACTCCAGAAAAGTTAGAAACTATGTTGATGGAATTAAAAAATAGAGGTATTTTGAATTTAGTTAAAGGTATAATTGTTGGAAAACCTATTGATGAAGTATATTATGATGAATATAAAGAAGTCTATAAAAAAATATTTGCAGATTTGAAAACACCTGTTATGTATAATGTTAACTTCGGTCATTCTGTACCTAGATGTATATTACCATATGATGCTGAAACTATCATTGATTATGACAATAAGAAAATAATAGTTAATGAACCTATTTTTAATTGTTCGATTCAAGAAAAAATACAAAGATAATTTTTCATTGGTATAAATAAGTATGAAAGAAAATTTATTTTATAAATACAAAAAACGTGGTGTATTAATATTAGCAATGGAAGATTATATGTATTCTTTCGTTATTAGAAAAAAGTTGTAGATATCTACGCCATCCACTCCATTAAGACAAAAAAGGACTTAGTTTTTACTAAGTTTTTTTTCATCATTTCGCGTAGTCATCTTAGGAAGAATCACTCCAAAGAATATAATTGAGTTTATTTTAAAAATCATTTATAATAAGATTAGGACGGTGAAACTATGATAGAAATTAACAACCGCAAAGCAAAATTTGATTATGAAATAGTAGATACGATAGAAGCAGGAATCGCATTAAAAGGAACAGAAATAAAATCAATCCGAAATGGAAATGCGAATTTGAAAGATAGTTATGCGATCGTTCGAAATGGAGAAGTATTTCTTTTAAATATGTTTGTAAGTGAATATAAAGAGGGAAATCAATTTAATCACGATGAAACAAGAACGAGAAAGTTATTACTACATAAAAAGGAAATCTTAAAATTACATGATAAAATTCGCCTAGAAGGATTTACTTTAGTACCTTTGAAATTATACTTTAAAGAAAATCATGCGAAAATTTTACTCGGTATTGCGAGAGGAAAGAAGCAATACGATAAAAGAGAAAGTATTAAAAAGCGTGATTCTATGCGTGAAGCACGTGCAGCTATGAAGAGAAACTAAGTAAAATTTAGGAGGTATGTATGACGAATTTGGAACAAAAAATGATAATAGCTTTATTATGTGTGAATGAGGCAGTACCTGTGCAATATTTTGAACGGATGATGACGAAAGAGGAAGTAGACACAACGATTCATGCACTCATGGAGAAAAAAATTATCCACAGATCTCATCATGGCAATGGAAAATATCAACTGACTGCGAATGCTTCCATCGAAGGGAATGTCGTCGCGTTAGATGAAAACTATGTGATTGTTGCACCATCTGGAGATCACAATATTTTTGTTCCAAGATCCCCTTATGAGCATATTAGAATCGGAGATACCGTACTTGTAAATGCGATTTATCACTTTGATGGAAAATGTTTAGGAAAGATTCAAAAAAGAGTGATTCATCATAAAAAAAATTTAGTTGGAATTCCAATTCAAATAGAAAACGATTATTATGTCAATTACAAAGGAACTTTGTATAAGATTAATATGACACGGAAAAAGGATGATATTTTAAAGAAAGTAATTCGCTATAAACTAGTAAAAAAGAAAAGATATCAATCAACTTATGCAGAGCTGATTAAAGTGATCGGCTCTCCGACGGACAAGGGAATTCAAAATAGTATCGTGTTAAATAGACTTGGAATTCACGATCACTTTCCAAAGGCAGTTCAGCTAGAGGTTAAATCTTTTCCAGATAAAGTGACAAAGAGAGATTTATTTGGTCGAGTCGATTGCAGAGATCATTTGGTAGTGACGATCGATGATGCGGATACAAAAGATATGGATGATGCAATTGAGGTAACGAAAACCGAGGATGGATATCGATTGATCGTACATATTGCCGATGTTGCGCATTATGTAAAATATGGTTCTAAGTTATGGAAGGAAGTCTTTTATAGAGGAACGAGTATCTACTGTTCGGATCGTGTAGAACCTATGTTACCGGAAGAATTATCCAATCATCTATGTTCGCTGAAAGAAGGCGTTGATCGTCTTGCGATGTCTTGTGAACTATGGTTTGATAAAAAAGGAAATGTAGTAAAAAGAGATATTTACGAAAGTGTAATTCGTTCCGAAAAAAAGATGAGTTACCAAGCTGTGAATCAAGTATTTCAAGGTAACATACCGGATGATTATCTTCCGTTTGTTTCAAATTTATCAGTGATGAAGGAATTATCAGATTTGATTCGTGGGAAGATGTTGAGAGAAGGATATTTAAACTTTAACATTCCTGAGACGAGAATCACAGCAGGGAAAGAAGTGGAACCTAATATTCGTTTGCGAACTCGTTCGATTGCCGAAGACATGATAGAAAACTTTATGATCATTGCAAATGAAGAGGTTGCGAAATACTTTGTAGAGAAGAATGCCTTAGCTATCTATCGAATTTTAGAACGCCCAAAGATGCAAAAAGTATTAAAAATTTTAAGAGAGTTAGAACTTTCTGGCTATCGTATGAATTTAGAGGTGCCGGAAAATATAACTCCTCATTTTATACAATCGCTTTTAAATGATATTCATACAACTAAGGATAAAATTGTTCAAGAAACGCTTGTCCATGTCATGAATCGGGCGGAGTATTCCCTGGAGGAAATGATGCATTTTGGTATCGGTTCGATCTATACGCATTTTACATCTCCGATTCGAAGAATCAATGATTTATGTATTCATATGCTATTAAAACAGCACATTAAGCAATGGGAATTCTCAGAGTATGATGACGAAGAATTAAGAGAGATTCTTTTAAACGTGGCAACGCAAGCGACAAAGACGGAAAGGATTGCTAATGTTGTAGAACAAACGGATAAAAAGTTATGCGAGGTAGAATATATGTTGCATCATAAAGAGGAAGAGTTTAATGCACAGATTATCAATATGAATGGGCATCGAATGATCGTGCAGTTAGAAGATAGTTTGATCGAAGGGAATGTGTTCTATAAAGATGTAAACCAAGAATGGAAGTATTTTGATCAAAAGAAAACATTAGTGAGAAAAGATGGAACAGAATTAAAAGTAGGTGACTATATCAGAGTAGTATTATCTCCTGACTGTTATGGATTATCTACTGTTGATTTAGCAATGCACCCGATAAACGGGAATATCAAACTTTTAAATTTTTCGATTATTGGTGTTGGAAAAATGGAAAAAGAAACCAAGAAATTTCTGTGTAAGAAAAATTGCCAAAATGCATAAACTATGGTATAATCTAGCTTACACGGGGATGTCTAGGTTTCGACGGGATTACTAGGTCTTTTGTGGCAAGTCGGAGGTACACGTTACGTACAAACAGAAAAATAACTGGAAAAAATTTAAAAAATGTATTAGCTAACATGTTCTCTACAAAGAGTGCTGTAGCTTTCGCCTAATTTAAGGAAAGGCATACGCTTCTATTTATTCTTTGCCTACGAGAGTATATAGGGGTTCATCAAAGTAGGATATAGCAATTTTTCGTCTAAGAAAATTGTGGAACTTTATTAGACTTACGAAAAGATAAGTTGTTGATTCCTCACATCTTTTCGGACAATGAATGAATCAACTAAACTTGTAGAAGCAGAAGGGATGGTAGTTTCGGACATCGGTTCGAGTCCGATCATCTCCACCATTTTAGAAATTTGTTCGAGTGATTCGAACTTTGATATAGAGTCAATCAGCGATGGTTGATTTTTTTCTTATCAAAAACAATAAAATAATACTATATAATTTTGTTTGTAAAGAAATTAACGACCGTGCGAAGTAAAAGATTTTTAAAGTGATCAAAGAACAATGTTGAACATTTTGAAACTAATTCATAAAGATTGATTATAGCAACTAGATAATGCAAATTTATTACTAGGTTGACTACTTACTGGAGATTGATTATAATAAAAAAACGAAAGGAAGATGCTATGAAAGAACAAACTTATGCGATGTTGAAACCAGATGGAGTAAAAAAAGGGTTGTTGAAGGAAGTTATTAGAAGGTTTGAGAAAGTGGGATTAACCGTATCCCATATCAAGGAAATGGAATTAGATGCTGAAATTGTAAAGCAACACTACGCTCACTTAGTAGACAAACCATTTTATCCGACGTTAGAAGCATTCATGTTGTCAGGACCAGTCGTTGCGATGATCGTAGAAGGAGAATCTGCTGTAAGTAAGGTAAGAGAATTGATGGGAGCAACGGATAGCAAGGATGCTTTACCAGGAACGATTCGTGGTGATTATGGAGATAAGACGTGTTGTACTTATAATATTATTCATGGATCTGATTCTTTAGAGAATGCAGAAATTGAAATCGATCGTTTTTATCCAGAATTACAACTAAAACCATATGGTGCGGAAGAATTGAAAGTGATTTTAAATGCTGTGCGATTAGTTAAAAGATTTCATATTACAGAAAATGGTGAAATTCATTCCGCAATGGCAGAAGAATATTTGAAGTGGTTGAATCAATATGCAGTTTATTGTTCGGAAGATAAACAAGAAGCATGGAAGAAGGATACGCATGATATCGTATATCGCCCAAAAGTGATAAAACCAATCTGTGAAAGAGATATGAAAGCACAACAAATAATTGCTAATGATGATTATGAAATTATTGATGATCTATATAATTTTATGGATGCAGGAGAAATTATGAAGACTTATCATGAGACAGAGTCATGGCAAAAAGTTTATGAGGTGTTGAAAGGTCAAGGACATAGTGGATATACGTTTAGTGGTGTTGCAAGCATCATATTGGAGTATGCTTCGTTTGGAGTAGATTTTATCGATCGATACTGTCCTGAGAGAATCAATTATGATGAAGAATTTAAAAAAGTATATATGGGTAGGAAGAAGCGGAATGAACATGTAGAATCATCTGGTTTGGAACCATCTTATGAGCTTATGCTTCGACCTAAAAAATAGTAAAGAGAGATCTTTAGTGGAGCGCTTTTGTAAATTGAAATAGATAAAAGAACAAGCCAAATATAATAGTGGATATTACAATGGCGTTTTTCTTGGAGGAACCAATGCTTGAATTAGAAAAATATGTACAAAAAGAGATTAAAATTGAACGAGTTAATTTTGAATGCGTTGATTTAAAAATTGTGCAAGATTTAGTGGAGTCATTAGAAAAAATGTTGGTGCTTTATCCTGAGATAAAGCCATTCATCCATGCGATAGGGACTAGACCGTTTTTGCGAAAATGCATAGATGAAATCGAAATAAAAATGAAAGAAGAAGCAACGTTAGAAGAGCTTACACAAATGCGACAATATTTGGTTCAAAAAGAATCTTCCAATAATCCTATGATGCTTTTTCATTCGTATATGGATCAAGGGCAACCGTGTATTATGTTTGGATTAGAACCTTATTTGGAAGATTGTACACATCAAGAGCTAATCACTACAATAAAAAACATCAAAAAACGCAATTCTATTACAACCGTGTACAATCCAAGTGTGATCATGTACCATGAATTTGGACATTGTCTTGATTTTTTATTAAGTGTAAGTTATGATACAGAAATATTTTGTGCGATGATGCAAAAAGGGATAGATCCAGAAAGATATTGGTATACGGGGAGTGAATTATATGCGGATGCTTTTGCAGAATATTATGCGAATCCTAATGCAGATCCAATTTGTAATAAAGTCGTACAATATACCAACCGACAATATCATCGTCGATTCGTAAGAAAATAATAAAGAAATCCTAAGTGAGATCACTTAGGATTTTATATTACATTGAAATATTATTTTTTTGGATGTGTGGAATTTCTATCTTTTGGTTAGAAAAGTTCCAATTCATTTGATAATCTGGCAATAATTTCGTTTTAATCGGCATCATTCTTGGGATTAAAATGACAGCTTCGAAACGCTTCATCATTTTTAATTCTTCTACTGTGATGAGTGGAATAATCATGCCATGTTCTTCTTTATTACCACACATTTTACTAATTTCTTCTAGTGTTTCAATGTTGTTAGATAATAAATAAATTATATTTCGGAATGTCAATTTAATAATTTCAGCATCTTCTTTTCCATACAAGTTAGTAAGAGCTTGTAAACTTTGAATCACGGCAGTGATTCGAATAGAAAGACCACGTGCATAACTTGCGATATTATTGAAATCAACGATCGGCATAAGTTTATCAAACTCATCTAAGATAATGTCTGTACCATGATTTTTGTTATTGTATAGACGGATTACTTGATAAGCTTGATCTATGAATAGTGGAATAAAGGTACTACTATATGAACTAGTACCGCTAATCATAAATACCGCTGTCTTTTCTGTGGCAATTGTTTTAAAGTCAAAATCTGTGCATGCCGTCATGTTAGAAAATTGAATTCTTGAAATATATTTTTTCAATTTCTGATTAGTAACAGATAAGATACTTCCTTTTGTTTCAGGTGGGGCTAATAAAGTCCCAACTAAATTCATATAGATTGTAGAAGTATGATCTAAGCTATCCATTAACTCTTTTGCCATGCTGATGTCTGATCCTTTTTTGTTTTCTTGCAACTCACAAGAAAATGTAAAAATTTTACGGAATGTAATATTTTCTTTTTTCTCGTTTTCGAATAAATATAGTACAAGTCCAGTAAAATAATCGATAGATGTATTTATCCAGAATGGGTCCCCTTGATAATGAGGTTCTGCAAAGATGTAGTGGGCGATATGTTCTACTAATTCGAGTGCTAGATCTTGTTTACCTGCATGGTATAAGTCGTATGGAAAAGTAAATGGATTCCAACAGTTTCCTCTTTCTAAACGATCTAAATCTAAAATGATTGTTTGATAACCGCGTTCTTTTAATTCTCCAGATACAAGTTCGTATAATTCACCTTTGCAATCATTTACGATAAGTGATTTTCCTGTTTGAATTCCAAGACGGATTTCCGGTAACATACAAGCTTGCGTTTTTCCAGATCCTTGCGAAGCAATGACGAGAGTATGTCCTGTTTCCTCGTTGACGTATAGTGTGTTTCCTTCATATCCCATAGGAATACCAGAAACCGTTTTATTTTGTTCTGGAATGACCGGTGTTAGAATCTTTGCTAACTCTTCCTTGTTTGACCATCTTGCATAATGCATATTTCTCCCTCCTTTCTAACCACAGTATAACACCTCTATAAACAAAAAGTTAAACAATAATGAACTTATGGTATAATAGTGCTAGGGTGGTTTTTATGTATTCTGATGAACTGGTATGTGATATGTTGAATTACATTCATGATCATTTGTATGAAACGATATCGATGGATGAATTAAGTAGACGATTTTTTTACGATAAAAGTTATCTTATGAGAAAATTTAAAAAAGCGTTAGGAATGACAATTGGTTATTATGTCAATGCGATGCGAATTTATAATAGCTTGTCTTCTTATCAAACGGGGGATTCCGTATTAAAAATTGCGCTATTTCATGGTTTTCACTCTATCGAATATTATAGTGAGGTGTTTCGCTCAATGATGGGAGTGAGTCCTAGAACATATAAAAAGTTTGTTCAATATCGCTATTATGAAAATGAAGATGAATACTATAAAATGACAACAACAGTTGTCCAACTACAGTCTTTAAAGAAATTGGTATCTGATTATCAGAGTCGTAGAAAACCAGTAAAATTACCGGTCAAGAAAATTCGTTTGTAATGATATTATCCTATCTATTTTAGTTGGATAGTGTTATAATGATAGTAAGAATAGAGGTGGAAAAATGCCTTATATAGAATTAAAAGATGTTAAAAAAGAATATCAGATGGGTGAAGTAAAAATCACCGCATTAGCAGGGGTTAATTTTTCTGTGGAAAAAGGAGAATTGGTCGTCGTGCTAGGACCATCTGGAGCAGGAAAGACGACAGTGTTAAATATTCTTGGAGGAATGGATACGTGTGATAGTGGACATATTTTAGTAGATGGGAACGATATATCCAAATACTCACGTCGTAAATTAGTAGAATATCGGCGGTTTGATATAGGGTTTGTATTTCAATTTTATAATCTAGTTCAAAATTTAACCGCTTTGGAAAATGTCGAACTTGCAAGTCAAATTTGTAAGAATCCATTAGATCCTGTAAAAGTGATGGATCAAGTTGGTTTGAAGGGAAGGTTAAAAAACTTTCCTGCGCAACTTTCAGGCGGAGAACAACAGCGAGTTGCCATTGCACGTGCTATCGCGAAGAATCCTAAATTATTATTGTGCGATGAACCGACAGGTGCGTTGGACTCTAAAACAGGTAAGAAAATTTTAGAATTGTTACAAAAGACATCTCATGAAATGGGAATGACGACAATCATCATTACGCACAATGCGATGATTGCAGAAATTGCCGATCGAGTCGTCCGTATGAAAAACGGAAAAATTATCGAGGAGACATTGAACGATCATCCATTACCAGTTTCGGAGATTGATTGGTAATGAAATTACTATACAAAGATGCAATTCTAAAAATTAAAGAGTCCTTTGGAAGGTTTTTATCAGTTTTATTAATTGTAGCGTTAGGAGTCGGTTTTTTTGCGGGACTTAGAGAAGCAACTCCTGACATGTTCTATACTTTAGATCATTATTATGACGAACATAATTTAATGGATTTTAAAATTGTAAGTACTGCGGGACTTACTGAGGATGATGTTCGTTCTTTAAAAGAACTTGAACATGTCGAAAAAGTGGTTCCAAGTTATTCTCTCGATGCACTAGAAGAAGGAAATGCAGTAAGAGTACATTCGCTTGAAGATGATATAAATCAAGTGGAACTAATAGATGGTAGAATGCCAAAAGAAAAGAATGAATGTTTAGCAGACAACAAACATTACAAAGTGGGAGATACCATCACATTAGATTCAGAAAATGTGGGAAATCAATTAGAAGAGATAGAATATCGTGTAGTAGGTACAGTAGATTCTGTTTTATATGTAGGAGTTGAAAAAGGAATTTCTACGGTTGGAAATGGAAAATTAAATTCGTTTCTATTTGTACCAAAAGAAAACTTTAAAACACCATACTATACGGAAGTATATTTAACTGCGAAAAATACAAAAGAGAAGGAATCTTATTCCAAGGCATACGAGGAAGAGAGAGAATATTTAAATCAAGAACTTTTAGAATTAAAACCGATTCGTGAGACAAAACGATATGAAGAGTTAAAAGAACAAGCAGCAAGTCAGATCCTGCTATTAGAACAGTCAATCGCTTCGCAAAGACAAAAAATAACGGAAATGACACAATATGGTATTCGACCATCCCAAGCAGAAAGAGAGATTTGGAATCAACAAATTCAATTGATGGAAGAACAAGTAACACTAGCAAAACAAGAGCTAGAAACATTGCCGAAACCGGAGTGGTATCTACTAGACAGAACGGATCAAACAGGATATACTGCGCTTCGTGATGATATAAACAAAGTAGATGCGATCGCACAAGTTTTTCCGGTATTTTTTATACTTGTTGCAGCATTGATGTGCTTTAATACAATGACGCGTATGATCGAAGAAGAGAGGACGCAAATCGGAATTTTATCTTCTCTCGGATACAGTCGTTTAAAAATTATTCACAGTTATATTTTCTATGTCTTAATTGCAACGATTTTAGGAGTTACGATTGGACTATTGGTAGGATATACGACGATTCCAAATATTATTTACAATATTTATCACACGAATTATATTTTGCCTGATTTAATTGTGCAGGTAAAATGGGGACCATTCGCTCTGATCGTTGGAATTACTATTTTACTAATGTGTGTTGTAACGATATTTGCGGTTATGAAAGAATTAAGCGAAAAACCAGCGGTTTTACTTAGACCGAAAGCACCTAAGATGGGAAAGAAGGTATTATTAGAACGCGTTCCAATTTTATGGAAACACTTTACCTTTACATGGAAGGTTACGAGTAGAAATATCTTTCGTTATAAAAAACGTGTATTTATGACGATCATTGGTATTTTAGGATGTACAGCATTACTTTTAACTGGTTTTGGTCTTAGAGATGACATCAACAGATTAGGTGACTTACAATATGGAGAATTGATTCACTATGATGCGATTGTTGGTTTAAAAACTCCGGCGACAACGATAGAGCCAGAATTGCACCAAGTATTAGAAACATCGAAAGTAGAAAAGACGATCCCATTATATCAAGAGACTATGAAGTTCTACGCAGGAGAAGAAAATCATGATGTATACATGATGGCGATGCCAAGTGATAGAGACATTTCTAATTTTATTACACTTCGATCACAAGATGATCAAAAGAAGGTAAAACTTAAAGATGATGGCGTCGTTATCACGGAGAAGATGGCACAACTATTGGGAGCGGAAAAAGATGGATTTATTAAGGTTCGCAACAGTCAAAATGAATTATTTGTGCTGCATGTAACAGATATCGTTGAAAATTATACTATGCATTACATTTATATGAATGAAGTATATTACAGAGAAATTTTTGGATCTGATATGGAGTACAATGTCATTATGATAAAGGGCTTAGATGTAAAGGAAGATACGTTTGCGCAAGATTTGATCAATAGTGGAACGGTTACTTCTGTCAACTTTACAAGTGACAATACAGCGCTTTTCGATCGGATGGTAGATGGTCTCAATCAGATTATATACTTGATTATTATTGCGGCCTCAATGCTTGCATTTGTCGTATTATACAATTTGACTGCGATTAATATCATGGAGAGAATGAGAGAGATTGCAACGTTGAAAGTACTTGGTTTTTACGACAAAGAGGTGTCAAGTTATGTATATCGAGAGACGTTCTTATTGACAGTGCTTGGAAGCATAATTGGACTTGTAGTTGGAATTGCGCTGCACCGATATGTGATGCTAGTTGCGGAGACAGATGATATTATGTTTTTGAAACAGATCGAGCCACTTAGCTATCTTTACGCTTTTGTGATTACGATACTGTTAAGTGCAGTTATTCAAATATTTACGTATTTTAAATTGAAAAAAATTGATATGATCTCATCTTTGAAGTCAGTAGAATAACAGTTGATCATAGAAATAATTTATAGGCATATAATATAGTGTATCTAGCAATAGATATGAGGGAAACTCGTAGTGTTACGGTTTCCTTTTTTTGTCTAAAATTTCCAGTGTAAAGTGATGTGTAAGAACTGATTGTTTCCTATACTTTATCGACATATTTTGATATAATATTGTAAAAGAATGGGAGGGATAGAATGAAGAAAATATTAAATATTCTACTTTCATGCACCATATTATTTTCATGCTTTATTCCACCTTTTGAATACTTGGAAGTAAAAGCTGCAACTGTAGATGTCTATGGAATTGTTAACTTTAAAGCAGGCGGATGTCGAGTTGTAGAATATACTGATGTCAATACAGGAAAACCTGGTTATTTGAATTCTTGTAGTGCTGCTGATGGGGCTTATCTTGGAACTGATAGTTTAGGAAGATATATTTTTAAAGTTGCTGGAGTTGCAGGAGTTTTAAATAGTAATGATGGAACCACAGTAGAGTCATTTTATTTATCTAATGGACAAGAAAATACAAAATTATATAATTCTTTTTATCGAAAAGAAAATGGATTATTAAAGCACTATATTAACGTCGATACGACAAATTATTATGGATATAATACAATTACACTTGGAATCGAAGATGTCGGATTACAGGAAAATGTCGTTTATTATAGTTATGATGGACATTACTTTTATACAGATTTTAGAGCAATGATCGATGATTATATGAATGGAGGCTACGCTCATTCAGTAAATCCAAACAATCCATATTATAATTATTATCAATATATTTCACATCGTAGCATTAGCAATCACTCTGTCGAAAATATGAGAGATTATATTCAATCGAAGTATAATAAAAAGCCAGACTCATTTGTCGATACAGATGGAAATGGAATTCATGATTATGCGAATGAATCTCAATTATATGGTGAAGAATTATCATTTATGGAAAGTCAAAATATCTATGGAGCTACAGCATATTTGATGTATGGAGTTGCTAGTAATGAGAGTGCTGGTGGACGTAGTAAAATGTCGATCAATCGAAATAACTTATTTGGACACGCAGCTTATGATGGGAATACTTCTGCTGCAAAAGTATACGATTCTCCATCTCAAAGCATTTTGACACATGCTAAAAGTTTTGTTTCTGAAGGATACTTAGATCCATGTGATGGTAAGGCGATCGGAAATAACGGATACCAAGCAGGTTTGTGTGGTAATGGAAGATATAATGGATCTCACCTTGGAGATAAAGCGAGTGGGTTGAATGTAAAATATGCTTCAGACCCATACTGGGGAGAAAAAGCTGCTGCAAATTATTATCAAGCAGATGCGAAAAATTCATTGAAGGATTATAAAAAATATACGATAGGAATTAAAGGAAACAATGTTAGTTACCCTGTCTATAAAGAAGCTGATCCAAGTTCGACAGTATTATATTGGACAGGATCTGTAGTCAATTATCCATTTTTAATTTTAGAAACAGTGACAGGTCCTGTGATGAATGGAAGCAATGTATGGTATAAAATTCAAACAGATCCAACGCTAAGTAGTGATAGAACTAGAATTGTTCAGGACCTTGGAAGTTACGATCATAATAATAATTATGCGTATGTGCATTCAAGTGCGGTACACGTATTAAAACCAGGAACGCAAGCACCAAAGAATAGATATCGTATTACATTCGATCCTGCTGGAGGAACTTGGTCAATCGATCAATCGACAGGAGTAAAAACAGTGACAGCAGAAGAGTATACAACGCCAACGATCGATACGCCATATAAAGCAGGATACACATTCTTAGGATGGCAGACGGAACTCATGGCTGCAACAGAAGATACAACTTATGTTGCGCAGTGGAGAAGTAATAGTGCTTATGAAATCACATTCAATGCGGATGGTGGAACATTCAGTGATGGTTCAGGAACGAAAAAAGTGGCAGCAAATCCTGGAGAAGTTCCAACGATCGAATCACCTACAAAAGAAGGATTTACATTTGCCGGATGGACACCAATGGTTACAGCAGCAACAGGGAATGCAACTTATACAGCAATATGGAAAAAGATAGCAACTTATGATATCACATTTGACGCAAATGGTGGAACTTTTAAAGATGGAAATGCAAAACAAACGCAAACATTACAACAAGGAGTCATGCCAACAGAACCAGAAGCGCCAACAAGGGCAGGTTATATTTTCAAAGGTTGGGATAAAGAAATAACAACTGCAACGGAAAATACAACTTATAAAGCAGTATGGGAACAAGAAAAAAAGACTTTCCAAATTACATTCGATGCGAATGGTGGTGTCTTTGAAGATGGAAAAACTACACAAGTTGTAGATGTGTTAGAAGGAAATATTCCTGAAACACCAAAAAGTCCAACGAAAAAAGGATATCGCTTCGCTGGATGGGATAAAGAAATCACAGCAGTAACAGAAAATACAACATATACGGCTTCTTGGGAAGCGATAAAGACATACGCAATTACATTTGATGCGAATGGCGGAATTTTTGAAAATGGAACAGATCAAGTGGTCGTAAATATAGAAGAGAATACAAAACCATCTGCTCCAGCACCAACAAAACAGGGATACGTTTTCCAAGGCTGGGATAAAGAAATATCGAACGCAACAGAAAATACGACTTATAAAGCAATATGGAAAGAAGGGTCAATAGAAAACAGCTTAATAAAAAAAGATGGTGAATTTTATCTTGATTACTTAAAAAAAGTAAATGGAAAATTAGAGATAAAAGGATATCATACTATTCAAGGAATAGACAACGATTTAAAAACAAATTTTAACTATGAATTAGTTTTGAAAAATCAAACAACAGGAAAAGAATATAGTCAGAAATTAGAACGTTTAATAGATGAAAAACAAATGACATTTCCGGTATTTTCAAATGATGGAAAGAATTACAAATATTCGTGGTTTAAATCTACGATACAATTTAATGATATACCACAAGGTGATTACACGGCTTACTTGAGAACAACTACAGATCAATACTATTCGCGGTCATATATACAAAATATGTTATTAAATGAACAAGAAACAGAATTTCAGGATGAAACAAAATCTGTAACAATCATAAATAATTATATGGATAAAAATATACCTATGGAATTTATTGTTCGTGAAAAAGCAATTGGTCAAAAACAAACATCATATGATGTAAATCAATATAGTTTGCTAAATAGTTTAAAATTTGAAAATAACAAGCTTCATATTGTAGCAGCTACTTACTCTGTTGGTGTAGATATGAGAGAGCAAACAACATTGAATAGAACATTAGTGTTTGAAAATATAGAGACGTTTGAACGCAAAACGTATGATGTTGGGAGCTTAACAACACCAGTATACCCAATTAAATTGATAAATTCAGATCAGTTTGGAAATACAAAAGATCGTGCATGGTTTGATAAGATAGTGGATATTTCAGATTTGGAAAAAGGAACATATGCGATTTATGTTACGAATCAGTCAAATATTGCTGATTATGGAGAATTATATGATGTATTATTTGCAGATCTAAGCCAAGCAAACGCAATAATCGATGGAAAACAATATGTATTTAAGTTAAATGAGGAAAAACGTAATAGGATAGAATTAATTATAAAATAAAATCATTTGAGCACTACAAGTTTGTAGTGCCCTTTTAGTAAGTAAAATAGTGTCAGTGATTTACTCACCAAACACTATTTATTATAGAACCTAAATGTCTAATGTTAAAATAATTTGATATAAAGAATGATTTAAATGAATAAAGATTTATTTAGACAAAAAAAGATATTGCTTGAAGCAATATCTTTGATTAATTATTTTTAATATAGACAATTACGCTATTACATGAATTGATTGTGATACCATTCAGGGCATTGCTATTCAGTATCTGACCCTTTTTTCCATTTTCACTGGATTTATAATTGCATGAGAAACTAAAACCTGGATAAGCCTTTTTAATATTACTACAAGTGGCTGTTGGGTTATCGATTTCGATCAAGTGTGGATATATATATAGTGTTGTTTGATTACAAACCGGAGTAGGTGGATTTGTATTTCCTGAGTTATTATTTCCACTATTGCTATTATTTCCAGAATTATTACTTGAGTTATTTGAACTTCCACTACTAGGTTTTGGTCCATTGCTGACAGTAAGAACAACTGTTGCACCATTTACGATTTGAGCTCCAGCATTTGTATCTTGATGGATAATCGTACCTTTTGCTTGACTTGAATAAGCATAATTTAGTTTACAACTGATACCAGCTGATTTACATGTATTTTGTGCAGCACTCGAAGTCATTCCTACAAAATTTGGTACTTGCACAGCTTTTCCTTTTGATACAACTACTTCAATTCCTTGTCCTTCAATTAAATAATCACCTGGTCTTACAGAGGTTGAAATAATTTGACCGGTTGGAACATCTGAGAACTGTTCTGTAATATTAACTGAGATATTGTGTTGTAATGCAAAAGATTTAATTTTTTCTAGGTCGCCAGTTCCAAATTGAATCATTTTTAATGGCCCTTTAGAAGTAATAATATAAATTGTTTGTCCTTCTTCGATCGTATCTCCTGCTTTTACACTTGCTCTTTTTACTTTACCTGCTTTGACTGAGTCATCGTATTCACTATTGAAAAGTACATTGACTTTGTTTTTGTCAGCCCATTTACTAATTTCTTCAATTGACATTTTAGTAAAATCAGGAGCTTTTAATTTCTTACCTTTTGAAATAGTTAACGTTACGGTCATTTCTTTTTGATTGATCATAACACCTTCTTTAGGATCGGTTGAAATGACACGGCCTTTTGTTACTTCGTCGCTAAATTTATATACGATTTCATATTTGATACCGTTTCTCTTTAGCCAGAGTGTCGCATCAAATTCTTCCATATTTGTTAAGTCTTTCATTTTGACTGGTTCTAAATCTTCCTCTCGCCCAAGAGAGAACTTCATGGCTAGTTCGTCACTTCGTTTCATTTCCCCGCTACGACTTTGCTCGATAGCATTATCTCTCATTTCTTCGGAAAACTCATAATTGATAAGGACGTTATTTAACTTGTTTTTCTTGATGATGCTGACAACTTCATCAATGTTCCATCCGATCATATCTGGAACGTTGACGAGCATATCATAGTTAGGTCCTTCTGATACGACGACGTTTAAGTAATCGATATCTTTGACTAAAGTGTTTGGTTCCACGTTTTGACTGATAATTTTGTTTGTTTTGACATTGTCACTATAATCGTATTCATAGTTTAATTTAATTTTATTATCACTTGCCCAAGTGATAACTTTCGCAATGGTTTGGTTAGAAAAATCTTGAATATAAGCTTGTTGTGGCAATATGAGAATGTTAGTTTTCACTGCTATATGAAAACCGATAAAAGCAACTAAGATAAATGTTGTAAAAATCGTCATCTTTTTTTTCGCTGAATCTTTTGTAATCAAACTAGTTAAGATAAAGAATATTGCAAAAGCGCTGATGAGCGAACTATTTATAATGATGAATAATTGATCGATTTGATGGAATGAATCATAAATGCTATAGCCAAGGAATCCAGCAACTAACAAGAAAATAAGGCATAGATAGAATTTAGAAAAATTTCCCCAGCCTTTTTTTGAGGTTGGCTTCTGATGATCAGTTGTGGCAGACTGTTGTAATGATAGTCGTTTTGTATCCTCTAGATCTTTCTTGATTTCGTTCATCTGTTGTTGTTGCAATTTCATCGTGTCTTCTAGTCTTTTTATTTCTGGATGAATTTCGTTGGCTTTTTGTTTTTCTCTTTCCTTTTGTTCTTTTTTCATTCTTTTTCTCTTATTTTTCTCTAGCTCTTTGATCAGTTGATCTTCGAACTTTTTTTGTTTTGCTCTTTTTCTTTTTTCTTTACGACTCATAATTTCTGTAAATGAATTGTCATCGTTTGCAAGAGAGTTTATGAGTTCTTTTTTTCTATTACTATCCATATGATCACCTTACAATATTATATCGTATTTTGTCAAAATAAGAAAGGAAAATGACTTGAAAAACTTTGTAGTATACATTTGATTGATATCTAGGTTTTTTAGAAAAAAAGAGTGTGTTATAATAAAGATAATAAATGAGGTGGACAAAATGAAATGGAATACGGTAAAAGAGGTCTATGAACATATTAAAAATCCGCTAGAATGTGAGGATGTTTTGACCTTTTTAGAGTCGCTCTATGAAAAAAGTGCGATGCCAACGATTGATGCGAATGACTTTATCCTTAATACTCCTCGAGATGTAAATATCGAAAGTGCATTATTAGATTGGCAGCTGGAGAAAAAGAAATCTGATATGATGGGATCATCACAGTTAGAAGCTTATTTGTGGAATCTTTGGCGTCAGTATATTTTAAACTCCAATAGAGAAGAAGTACAAGAACTTCAAAAACAATTATCCAAAATTACATTTCCTTGTGCGAAAGAGGAGTTGGAGGTGCTTAAGCAATGCCCAAATTTTGAAAAATATATTTGGGAAAGGGAATCGTCAGGAACAGAAGCACGTTTTCTTTGTTCATGGAATTTACATGCGCATAATGAAAAGCCAATGTCAATCCAACATCAATTGATGTTAAATTTAGACCCAAGTGATATCGCACCTGTAATATATGAGTTTATTTCGTATTGCGAGGAAATGAAAATACCATATTATATTTGGTTGCCGAAGGAAACAAGTCAAATCCGTATGCTTGAAATTGGATCGGATCATGAGAATTTATGTACATATTTAGAAATATTGCGAAAGATTCAAAAAGAGCATCCCGAGATAGCAAAACGATGTGGAAGGCCGCCAATCTTTAGCGGAAAAATCGATGAGTGGATTGGGTATGTATCTGTAGTCGTTGGAACATCACCACATACTCTATTTAGAATGCAAGAAAAAAGATTGATGGAATATTTTAACGATGTTACTGTGGAATGTTTAAATTGGTTAGATGAAAATAAAATGGAAAAAATGTTAGATGATAAACAGAGGGAAGTTACGGTGTTAGAATATTTAACACAGACACAGACATTAGCGACCAAAGGAGATTTAGGATATACGTTGAGACAACACTACACTGAGGTTGCAAGTTGTTTTCCGAAATTAAGAAAGATGTGTCGTGAGAAGTTGCAAAAGTCATTCCGTTCCTCTCGCTTATGGGATGAAAAAATTTGTTTTCGTCCAGAAATAAAGAATATTGTAGCGAAGGATTATATGGAAGAGGTGCAATGCCAAAACTTCTTTGAACGACATCCACAGGAGCCGTGGGATACATATTATTTAACTCGTATGTTGCCAGAAAGTCTACAAAAGAAACAAGTATTGTTTCCAAATGGAACGAAAGGGGAATTACAGAAATACATAGACGATGTTATGGTGAATTATATTCCGAGAGGTGGACAACTTCAATTATGGAATGGAGAGATGATGCGCATGGATCAATTTGTCAAAGATATTGTTTTGTTTCAAGGACAATATCAATACCATGGAGATATAGAAAAAATGGTATCTTCATTGGTAAATGTAGAGCGTTTTCATGATTTCCCTTTTCAGGAAGAGAATCTTAAAGAACAAAGCGAAGCGCCGGTTCGCCATGCAAAAGAAAGTACAATATTGAAAAGAATGTATCAACTATTGATGCAAATGAGACCGAATCAATTAGAAAGTTACGCTTGTTCGCAAAGTGGATTAGAAAGTATAAAAGAATTGCAGGCGATGGAATTAACAGAAGAGAAGGATATTCAATTGCGAAATGAAATGATTGAAATATTGCAATCAGAACAGAAGAGAAAGCCGAAAAAAATGTAATACGTTTGTATAGTATAAGTATGATATATAATAGGAAAAGAATTGCGTATTCTATTAAAATATAGTATAATTTTTGTGCGAATTAAAACCGGGAGGGATACTATGATAGAAAGATTACAAGCGATCGAAGCGCGTTATCAAGAAATAACAGAAGAAATAATGAAGCCGGAAAATATTTCAAATGTAAAGAAGACATTGGAATTGACAAAGGAGCAGGCAACTTTAAAAGAAGCCTATGAAGCTTATCAAGAATATAAGAAAATACTTTCAGGGATTGAAGAATCTAAAGAGATGTTACACGATCCAGAACTAGGAGAAATCGCGAAAGAAGAATTAGCTCTATTAGAAGATAAAAAAGCTAAGATGGATAAAGAATTAGAGATTATATTACTTCCAAAAGATCCAAATGACGGAAAAAATGTTATCGTAGAAATTCGTGGTGCAGCTGGTGGAGATGAAGCGAACATCTTCGCGGGAGATTTATACCGTATGTATACGAAGTATGCCGAAAAAGAAGGATGGAAAACGGAGGTTTTGGAAGAGTATCCTTCAGAAGCTGGTGGATATTCTTTGATCCAATTCATGGTAAAAGGAGATAACGTATATTCTAAATTAAAATACGAATCAGGAGCACACCGAGTACAAAGAGTTCCAGAAACAGAAACACAAGGGCGTGTTCATACATCGACGGCGACAGTCTTAGTGATGCCAGAAGCTGATGAAGTAGATTCAGAACTAGACATGAATGATGTTCGAGTAGATATTACTCGTAGTAGCGGTTGTGGAGGACAAGGAGTAAATACGACCGATTCGGCAGTTCGTTTAACTCATATTCCAACAGGACTTGTCGTTTATTCACAGACAGAGCGTTCTCAAATCAAAAATAAAGAAAAGGCAATTAAAATCTTACAAGCACGTCTTTACGATTTGAAGATGCAAGAACATGAAAAAGAAGTCGGTGCGGAACGTAGAAGTAAGATCGGAACGGGAGATCGTAGCGAAAAAATACGTACGTATAACTATCCACAAAATCGTGTAACGGATCACCGTATTGGATTTACATTAAAACAATTAGATCGTGTTATGGAAGGTAATTTACACGAAATCATCGATGCTTTAATTAACGAGGATCAAGCGAGAAAATTAAGAGGAGAAGAATAAATGGCTCGATAAAAGAGTCATTTTGATTATCAGAATGAGTGATTTAGAGTATTTAAAGAAATATGGAAATCCTGAGACTTTTACAGAAGATGTGAAACGTCTCGAAACAGGGGAACCTGTGCAATATATTGTAGGAAATGTGGATTTTTATGGAAATTTGATCGAGGTAACACCCGATGTGTTAATTCCTAGATTTGAAACAGAAGAGTTAATTTATCGTGTGGTTTCATATTATAAAAAAAAGAATCGAACACCAAAGAGAATTTTGGATTTAGGAACCGGAAGTGGTTGTATTGCAATCACATTAAAAAAAATATATCCAGATGCAGAAGTGACTGCGGTTGATCTTTCACCTGATGCTTTAAAAGTGGCGCGAAGAAACGGGACGTTAAACGAAGTTGAGATTCGTTGGTTAGAAGGAAATTTTTTGAATCCAGTTGAAGGGGAATATGATTTAATTATTAGTAATCCACCATATATCGATCCAGAAGAGCCTATCGAAGATAAAGTAGAGAAGTATGAACCAGCACTGGCATTATATGCAGATCATCATGGACTTTCTTGTTACGAGGAGATATTAGAAAAAGTTTCCTACTATATGAAGAAAGATTCGGTACTTGCTTTTGAAATAGGATATTTACAGAAAGATCCATTAATAAGTATTGCAAAGCAAAATTTGAATGATCGAGAGATTTCAGTGGAACAGGATATGAGTGGAAGAGATCGCTTTCTAATTGTGACACCAAAAAAGAAACAGCTATGATTCTGTTTCTTTTTTTGCTTCGAGAAAAAATAGAAGAGCGATATAAATGCAAACTGCTGGATAAAAGAGAACATGTCCTGATGTTGTAGCAATAGCAAAAAATAAGATGAGTGCGAAATATCCATTTTTCGTTAGTTTTTTATTTTTCAGATAGTAGGTGATCATGGCGATATAACTTGCAATCCCGACGATTCCAAAGCGGAACCATAGATCAAACCAATCGATTTCCACTAGTTTTTGATCAGATAAATTTCCGAGTCCAAATATTTTATCTGCTGCAGAAGCAGAACGGTATACTTCATAGTTATCTTGAATAAAATCGAGTCGATCATTAAAGATGACTTTGTTAATTCCGTGATAAGAAAATAGCTCTTGTACTTCATCGACGTGAAAAAACTTTGCTTGAATCAACATGTTTTTATAGACATTTGTAAAAGTAAAGGCATAGATTGAACCACATAGGATGACAATTGTAATCAATGTAGAAGCAACTTTCTTTTTAACGGACAAACCGGAAAATTTTCGATAGAGAAACGGAAATAACTTGACGAGTAGAACGAAGAGGCATCCGAATAGTAAGATTTTTGTTCCGACGATGAGAGCTGCAAGAATGACTTCGATGATAACGAAAATAAGAGCTCGCTTTTTGGGAAGTGTTTCCAAATAAGAAAGAATAATTGGAAACAATCCAATAATAATAGCACTGATTTCATTGACGGATAAAAATAATCCACTAAATCCACCTTTCCGATCTCCAAATCGATAGGAATCTAGTCCTGTGTTGGTAAGAAAAGTAAGAATAATAACGTTGATATATACGAGATAGACTATCGTTAGATGTTTCTTTGAAAAAGAAAATTCATCTAGATGGAGAAAGAAATATCCAAAGATAGGAAGATAGATCCATTTAAATAGTAGGTCTAAGTTTTCCCCCAGTCGATCTTGAAAGTAAAAATGGAGTACAAAACACAAAAAAATAGAAAGAATACAACATAGAAATTTATAGTGTTTTGTCAGTATCAGATAAATAAGTGCTATTACGAGACTTAGTCCACGAATAACTGTACTAAGAGGAATTTCTGGAAGCAACGTAACACTCATATCTAAAAATGGTTGTGCAAATAGAAAAATGAAAATATAGTATTTTAGATAGATTAGACTTTTTTGCTTCATGGTACACCTCTTTTATTATTTGTTAACATCATATCATATCTTCCTCAAAAAGCATAGTATTTAAAAGGTTTGGAATTGCAAAAACAGGGCGGAAAGCTTGCATTACCATAGAATATGTTTTATAATATGAGTGATGGAAGTGGGAGAAAGAATGGAAAAAAAGATCTGTTTTGTTATTATAAATTACAATGATTTTGAAACGACTTCACAACTTTTGAATAACATCAAAGATTATAAATGTTTAAAAGAAATTGTAGTTGTTGATAATAATTCGACCGATAATTCTCTAGAAAAGTTGAAAGAGTTTGAAAGTAATCAAATCACTATAATTAAAAATAGTAGCAGGCACTTTGCTTCTGGATTAAATGCGGGAGCCAAATACTTAATTAAAAAAGTAGGAAAATGTAATGTCATTTTTTCTAACTCGGATGTCATCATTAAAGGTGAGGAAGACTTAAAACGACTTTCATCAGACATAGGTAAGAAAAAAATTGGAGTGATTGCTCCAGTGATTGAAGAACATGGCAATTTGAATCGAGGATGGAGACTTCCGTCTGCGAATTCGGAAATCCTGTTTAACTTACCACTTATTAGCCGTTATTTTAAAAAGAAGAGGTTACAATATCACGAGTCGCATTATCAAGATGATATTTCATTTGTCGACGTTGTGTCTGGATGCTTCTTTATGGTAAGTAGTGATCTATTAAAAAAAGTTAATTTTTTTGACGATCAAACATTCTTATATTACGAGGAACAAATATTTTCAACTAAAGTAGCAGCAACGAACTACAGAATAGCAATTGATAATCGTGTTCGCGTGATACATAATCATTCGGTAACGGTAGATAAGAATGTCAACAAAATTAGAAAATATCGGATATTAAAATCCAGTCAGAGGTATTATGTAAAAGAATACCTGAAAGCAAATGTATTGCAGATGGCATTGTTATATATGACGAACAAATTATCTTTGGGAGTGTTATATGTAAGATGCTTATTTAGGAGGAAAAAATGAAAGGAATTATTTTAGCTGGAGGAAGCGGAACAAGACTTTATCCAATCACAGAGGGTATCAGTAAGCAGTTGATGCCTGTGTATGACAAACCGATGATTTATTATCCACTTGCTACACTTATGCTTGCTGGAATCAAAGAGATCTTGGTGATTACAACACCAGAAGACCAGGCTTCATTTCAAAAGTTATTGAAAGACGGAAGTCAATTTGGAATTCATATTTCCTATACTGTACAACCATCTCCAGATGGACTTGCTCAAGCGTTTATACTAGGAGAAGAATTTATTGGTGACGATGCTTGTGCTATGGTACTAGGGGATAATATTTTCTATGGAAATGGATTTAATGAACTTTTAGAAAATGCAACGGAAAATGCAAAACGTGGAAAAGCTACGATCTTTGGAAATCAAGTAAAAGATCCAGAACGTTTTGGAATTATGGAATTAGACGCAGACAACAACGTGTTGAGTGTAGAAGAAAAACCAGAACACCCAAAATCAAATTATGCGATTACAGGGTTGTACTTTTATCCAAAAGGAATTCCTGCTAAGGCAAAAATGGTAAAACCATCTGCTCGTGGGGAATTAGAAATTACGACACTCAATGATATGTATTTACAAGAGGGTGATCTAAAAGCAGAATTATTAGGAGAAGGATTTACTTGGTTTGATACGGGAACGTTTGATAGCCAATTAGATGCTGCTAATATGATTCGTACGATTGAAAACAATAAAGACAAAGTAATTTGTTGTCCAGAGCAAATTGCTTATTATCGCGGATGGATCACGAAAGAACAACTAGATGAAAGAGCAGAATTACTAAAGAAAAACTCATACGGAAAGTATTTGAAAAAAGTAATTAGAGAGACGAAGTAATACCATAGAAAGAAGGATATCAATGGAATTTATTAAAACAGAGTTAGAAGATTGTTATATTATCAAACCAGATCGTTTTGGTGATGATCGTGGATATTTTAGTCCTTTCTTCATGCAAGAAAGCTTAGATAAAAATGGGATTGCGTTTGATGGTGTTGTACAAGCAAATCGTTCGAAAAGTACGAAAGGTGTAGTACGTGGGTTACATTTCCAGAAGGATCCAAAATGCCAAGCAAAAATTGTTGAAGTTATTCAAGGAAAAGCAATCGATGTCGTTGTCGATATTCGAAAAGGTTCTCCTTCTTATGGAAAACATCTCGCTGTATTGTTAACACCTGAAAATGGACACCAATTATTTGTACCACGTGGTTTTGCACATGGATTTGTAAGTTTGGAAGACAATACAATTTTCCAATATTTAGTAGATAATGATTATGCGCCTGAATTAGAAGCAGGAATTTTGTGGAACGATCCAGATTTAGGAATCGAATGGAAACAAATTTTTAACGAATATGCAATTGAAGAACCATTATTATCTGAAAAAGATCAAAAACATAAGACTTTAAAGATGAGTCCAACTTATTTTGAAAGGAAGTAAATATGAAATATTTAATTACCGGTGTAAAAGGACAATTGGGGTATGATATTGTAAGAGAATTAGAGAAGAGAAACGAACACGAGTACCTTGCTTTGGATGCAGCTGAGATGGATATCACAGATCAAGATAGAGTAAGAGAAGTGATTACGGAATATCAACCAGATGCCATTTTTCACTGTGCTGCCTATACTGCAGTAGATAATGCAGAAGATAATGTAGAGGCATGTGAAAAAGTTAACGTAGAGGGTACTAGAAATATCGCCGAAGCAGCACGCGAGGTAGATAGTAAGTTAATTTATCTTTCTACAGACTATGTATTTGACGGAACAAAAGAAGGAATGTATACGCCTGAAGATCCAACGAATCCAAAAAGTGTTTATGGTAAAACAAAATATTTAGGAGAATTGGAAGCTTTAAAAGTATTAAAACACTATATCGTAAGAATTTCATGGGTATTTGGAATTAATGGTCATAACTTTATTAAGACGATGTTAAAGCTAGCAGAGACTCACGATGAAGTAAGTGTTGTATCAGATCAGATCGGAAGTCCAACTTACACAGTGGATTTAGCACGTTTACTTGTCGATATGGCACATTCTGATCGCTATGGAATTTATCATGCGACAAACGAAGGAGAATGCCCTTGGGCTGACTTTGCAGAGTACATTTTTAAAGCAAATGGAAAAGATACAAAAGTAAATCATATCACGAGCGAAGAGTATCCACAGAAGGCATATCGTCCTAGAAATTCTAGATTGTCAAAAGATAAGTTAGTAGAAAATGGATTTGACAGATTGCCAACTTGGCAAGATGCTGTAGATAGATATAGTGAAGAATTAAATAAAGTATATGTGAAAGGAGCAAAATAAATGAAGTTTTTAGTAACTGGTGGAGCTGGATTTATCGCAAGTAATTATCTTTACTATGTGACGGAAAAATATCCAGAAGACACATTTGTATGTTTAGATGCGTTAACATACGCAGGAAATTACAATAGTATCAAGCCATTAGAAGAAAGAAGTAATTATAAATTTGTAAAAGGAGATATTACGGATAGAGAATTTATCGATAAGTTATTTGCAGAAGAAAAATTTGATGTCGTTATCAACTTTTCAGCTGAGTCACACGTAGATAACTCTATCAAAAATCCTGGAATCTTTTTACAGACAAATATCATTGGAACGCAAGTTTTAATGGATGCGTCTTTAAAATATGGAGTAAAAAGGTATCATCAAATTTCAACAGATGAAGTATATGGTGATTTACCATTAGATCGTCCAGATCTATTATTTACAGAACAAACACCACTTCACGCATCTAGCCCATATTCTGCAAGTAAGGCAAGTGCTGATTTACTTGTTGGTGCTTACCATAGAACATTTGGGTTACCTGCAACGATTAGTAGATGTTCTAATAACTATGGACCATATCAATTCCCAGAAAAATTGATTCCAGTTGTTATTAGTAAGGCATTAAAAGAAGAGAAAATTCCTGTATATGGAACTGGTGAGAACGTACGTGATTGGATCCATGTTCACGACCACAATACTGGAATTGATATGATTGTTAGAAATGGTAAAGTAGGAGAGGTCTACAATTTAGGTGGACATTCTGAAAGAACCAATTTAGATGTTGTAAAGACGATTTTAAAACAATTGGGAAAAAGCGAAGACTTAATCGAATTTGTATCAGACCGCAAGGGACATGATTTACGTTATGCAATTGATTCTTCTAAGATCGAAAGAGAATTAGGATGGGAACGTACTTATACGTTTGAAGAAGGAATTAAAGAAACAGTAAACTGGTATGTAGAACATCAAGGTTGGATCGATAACATCCTATCTGGTGAATACAAAAATGCCCATGCGAAAACATTGAAAAAACAATAAAAAGATAGCGCTGCTATCTTTTTATTTTGCTATAGAAATGAAGGGAAAAGGGTGTTATTCTCTACGAATTTATGTTATAGTAATATAAGAGGAATAATAGGGGCAACAATGGAGGAGTTTATGGAAAAAGTAAAGAGAAAAGAAAGAGAGTCAAACTTCGAATTATTGCGTATTATTTCGATGTTTATGATCGTGTTGTGGCATGTACTATGCACGATGGGTGGATATGATAAGACGACGGGAACTTTAAGATTTATTTTTATCTTAATTATGTGCATTATCGTTGTTCATGTCAATTCGTTTGTGTTGGTAACAGGATATTTTTCGACGAAGAAAACATCAACTTGGAAAAAAGCAATCTCTCTGATAGGACAAATGTGGTTTTATAAGATTGTATTAGCTTTGATTACTTTTTTCTTGACGGACGAAATGACAGTTTTTCAGTTTGTTCAGGAATTAACACCACTAGATCTAATTAGAAATTATTGGTTTATCGATGTTTATATTTTGTTGTTATTTTTTATTCCGTATATCAATATTTTAATTTCTAAAATAAGTCAAAAGCAGTATCGTCAATTGCTTGTCATCTCATTTGTCTTGTTATCGGTGCTTCCGTTTATCACAAGTCAAGCAATGGTGGCTCACAATGGATATGATATCGTACAATTTATTTTTCTATATTTAATAGGGGCTTATTTGATGAAATATCCAATTGAAAAGAACGAGCATTTTAAAAATGTGTCCAAAAATAAAATTCAAATTTTTACGATACTGATTTTCGTTTTATGTGTATTCTTTCAAGTGGCTTTATATTATTTGTCCCTTGATTTACTTGAAACGACAAGCCCGTTTTTAAAGGATGCTGGAGAAGCATTAAATTCAGGACGTTTGTTAATCGGAATATTTACGTACAATAGTCCATTAGTTATGATTCAAAGTGTTGCCTATTTTATGTTTTTTAGAACGCTTACGATTAAAAGCAGGGTGATCAATTACGTGGCAGGACTTACATTTGGTGTATACTTGTTACATGAAAACTTCTACTTTAGAAATTTCTTCATGTATGAACCATTTGATGTCGGACCGTATATGGATGGAAAGTTTATGGTTGTATACGTCTTATTTACGGCACTTGTTATTTTTGTCGGATGTCTAGTTGTCGAAGCAATTAGAAAATTGTTAGCGAAAATATGTAAGTATATTAAACCGTTACAATCAATGAAGAAAAAAGCGATCGATTATATAGAAGCTGTTTAATTTTTGTTGGATGTTATGTACTATGTTATAATGTGAAAGGGTATGGTGATAGGATGAAAAAAAATAAAAAGATTATATTTTTTGGAGTTTTGTTATTCGCTTTCATGTTATGCATTCCGGGAGTAAAAGCAAAGACGAGAACGTCGATGTACATTGAATCTCCACAGCCAAATACCGTAGTAGGGCGCAATGTCATCATTGGTGGATGGCTCATGACAGATAGCAATCATCCAGATATTCATATATATGTAGATAATCAAGAATTATCTGTAGCACTTAACCGTTTTGCACGTGGTGATGTTGTAAATGCAAATCCAGGGTTCCAAAAGAATCAAAACAATAATCAACCAGGTTTTAATACAATGGTTGATTTATCTGCCTATATGGATGGAAATCATATATTGACAATCAATGTTGTAGATTCATATACTGGAGAGGTATTATATCAGTATAGTTCTTATTTTACATTACAGAAATCGAAAACTATACTACATTTGGAAACACCAGCACAACAAGCCACATGGAAAAATGAAGCCGTGGTTGGTGGATGGTTGATGAGCAGTAATCCGTATGCACAGATTGAATATTATTTAAACGGGAAAAAAGTGAATGCAACAACGACGAGAGGGAGTCGACCTGATGTTTTAGCAGCAATTAAAGGATATGGAGATGCTACTACAAATCCAACGCCTGGCTTCTACTCTATCTTCGATATAGATGATCAGAAAGACGGTAATTATTTTTTAGAAGTTAAAATTGTAGACCGAAACAATGGAGAAGTCTTAACGGGCGATTCTAGAAATGTTACAGTCAAAAAATACGATGGAAATATGACTTTGGAATCACCTAAAATTAGTACAGTGGGAAGTCACGTAACGGTTGGTGGTTGGACTTTAACTGAGAATAAAGATGCATCGTTAGAAATCTATGTAGATGATAAAAAAGTGGACTCAAACATTGTTAGAGTAGATCGTCCTGATGTATTTCAAGTGATGGGGAATGCATATGGTGGAAAAGCGACGACTGCACAACCAGGATTTCAAGCGACGATTGATTTAACTCCATTTCAAAGTGGAAACCATGTGATATCTGTACGTGCGATCAATCCGAAAACAGGAGAAGTCATTTGTAGAAGCGATAAAAATATTATGCTCGATCTTTATCAAACGCATATCAACTTAGATTTACCGAAAGTAACGCAAGTGGAAGATCATGCAGTTAAGATAGACGGTTGGTACTTATCAGCTTATCGAAACAATGAATTAAAAATTTTGATAGATGGAGTCGAAGTGACAGGAAATGTCTCTAGATGGGAACGACCTGATGTACATGCTGCGATGAATCAAGGGTATGGTGGAATCGATACCAATGCGAAACCGGGATTTACCGTAGATGTTGATATGAAACAATATAAAGATGGAGAACATACAGTCAAGATCATGGTGATCAATCGTGATAATCAAGCTGTATTGAAAGAAGTTACTAGAACGTTCTATTTGAAAAAATACGAAAGTAATTTAACTGTTGAACAGCCGACACAAAACGTCAAAGATACGATGACAGTAAGTGGTTGGGCATTAGCCAATACGAAAGAAAAAGAAATTGAAATTGCAATCGATGATCAAAAAATCGATAGTGAGATTACTTATGTTGAGCGAGATGACGTCCACGATGTGATGAATGGTGGTTATGGTGGAATTACTTACACACCAAAACCTGGTTTTTATGCGAACATCGATATGAAACAGCATAAAGATGGATGGCATGTACTAAGCGTTCGATTGATCGATAAAAATACACAGGAAATTATCATTTCAAAAAATGTTAAAATTTATTTGAAAAAATATGAAGGAAAAATCATTTTAAATCGTCCCGAACCAGAACAGACTGTAAACCGTTCTATGGCTATTTCAGGATGGGATGTATCGAATGCGGTAAATAAGACAACTAGAGTATTGATCGACGGAGTTCTTCAAAATGTCGAACTTACACGGAGTGAGTCTGAAGATGTGATTGCAGCAATTGGAGATAACTACGGTGGACTTGCGACAAATCCAAAGCCATTCTTCCGTGGAACACTTAATATGGAAGGGTTTAAAGATGGCAAACATACAATCACAATTCAGACTGTCGATTTGATTACAAATGATGTGATTCAATCGTTAGATAGAACTTTCTATCTGAAGAAATACGATGGAATTGTCAACTTGGAAGCTCCGCATTCAAACTTACTCAATGAAGACGTACTTTTCGTAGGAGGATGGGCACTTTCAGAGCTACCAGGTTCTTACATCAAAGTATATGTAGATGGTGTTGATCAAAATGCAACGATGGCATATGGACCTAGACCTGATGTCATAGCATCTGTTCCTGGATATGGTGGCGCTGCAACGAATCCGACTCCAGGGTTTGCAACCAACATAGATATATCTAAGTTATCAGAAGGACGTCATAAATTGACAATTAGATGGTATTCTAAATTAAATGAGCTTTTAGATGAAACGACAAAAGAGGTAGTATTATACGATAATATTTATTTTGGAGTCGATGTATCAAGCTATCAAAAAGATATTAATTGGCAAGCAGTCCGCAACGATGGCATTTCATTTGCCATCATCCGTGCTGGATACCGTGGATATGGAACGGGTGAGATTGCAGAAGATCCGAAATTTTATCAAAATTTAATTGGTGCAAGAGATGCAGGAATAGATATTGGTGTTTATTTCTATAGTCAGGCAATTACAGTACAAGAGGCAATCGAGGAAGCCGATTTCGTAGTGAGTCGTTTAAATGCTTATCAAGCGGGAGGCTTAGTGAAATTACCAATTGTGATTGATACAGAGTTTACTGGCACAAATGCAGGACGAGCTGATTTTTTAACGACGGAGCAACGTACGATTATCGTAAAAGCGTTTATGGATCGAATTACTAGTTATGGTTATAAACCGATGGTATATTCAAACAAATCATTTTTAGAGTTGAATTTAGATATGAGTCAACTTCCAAATTATGAGGTGTGGTTAGCGCATTATACATCTAAGGACGATCCGTTATCTCACCCAAGTTCCTATAATGGTCCATATGAGATATGGCAATATACTTCAGAAGGAACTGTTGCTGGAATCTCAGGTGTTGTGGATCGAAATATTGCTTATAAAAAATATTAGAGAGTGTGATATCTATGAAGTTATGTGGTGTTGTAGTTTTATTTCACCCTGAAGAAGATGTGATAGAAAATATAAAGACGTATATAGGTGAATTAGATCGCTTATATATTATTGATAATAGCGAAGAAAGTCATCGAGATTTATTTACGATGAAGAAAACAAAATATATTAAGAATGATGAAAATATGGGAATAGGGTTTGCCTTAAATCAGGCCGCTCAATTCGCAAATGAGGAGGGATATCGATATCTTTTGACGATGGATCAGGATAGTCGATTTGAAGCAGAGGGACTAAAAAAAATGAAAGAAGAAATTTCGACAGGAAATTACGAAAAAGTGGCTATTTTCACCCCTCTTCACGTTACCAATAGTCAAAGTATCAATCATGCGATCGAAACGGATCAATTGGTAGTGATGACTTCAGGAAATATACTAGATTTAAATATATTTCGAGAAGTTGGTGGGATGAAAGATTGGTTTTTTATCGATGGAATCGATCAAGAGTACTGTTTGAATATAAGAAAACACGGATATCAAATTAAAGTGTTTGACGAAATTCATTTAAAGCATTCTCTAGGAAATATTGGAACGAAAAGACTATTTGGAAAAACGATATCGTTTACCAATCATAGTGCGATGCGACGTTATTTTATCGTTCGCAATCGCTTGTATATCAACGAAATGTATCAACATGACTTTCCTACATTTTGTAAACAGGAACTTTCTAATAGCAGGAAAGAAGCGATAAAAATAGTTTTATTTGAAAAAGATAAGTGGAAAAAAATAAAAGCGATAAGAAGGGCACATCGGGATTTCAAACACAAAGTAACTGGAATTCCAACTTGGTTGAAGGAGGTTTTAAAGTGAAACATTATCATTTAGATGAATATTTCTTTGATATCGATAGTAAAAAATTATTTATACGTGGTTGGGCTTTTTTACCATCTTGTGAAATTATTGTAGAACTCGATAAGAAAGAAGTTCTTCGAGCTCGTCCAAATGAGTATCGAGTAGATATTTGTCAGAGATATACAGATCAAAAAGACAAGAGTAACTACGGGTTTGAATATACAATACCTGTAGAAAAACAGTATAAGAATATTAAAATTTCTGCTCTTGTCGATGGAAAAAAATATAAGATTTTCTCTTCTCGTATTCCAACGACTACATTGGAAAAGGGAGCAAACCGTATTTATCATCTCGCCGGGAAAAGTATGCGAGTAATAAAAAAGCAAAATGTCAAATTATTAAATCCAAAGTTGATTCATAGATATGTATCTTCTGTTGTAGAAAATAGACAATATCGAAAAGAAGGACAATATTATGTAAATCCGAATAATTCATTTCAATATCGCACATGGGCTTTAGAAAAGGAAAAAAGAGAACAGGAACCTTATAAAGAGATGGAATATCAACCATTGATTTCTATTTTAGTTCCAGTTTATAACGTACCTACAGTTTATTTAAAAGCTTGTATTGAATCTGTATTAGAGCAGACGTATCCAAATTTCGAACTCTGTATCGCAGATGATTGTTCGACAGATCCAGAGATTAAAAGAGTATTGGATGCCTACAAAGAGAAAGATGAACGAATCAAGGTCGTATATCGTAAGAAGAATGGACACATTTCTCGTGCGACAAATTCAGCACTAGAGATAGCAACAGGAGAATTTATCGCATTATTAGATAATGATGATGTTTTAACGAAGGATGCATTATATCAAGTTGTAAAAGCTTTGAATCAAAATCCTAAGTTAGATTTAATTTATAGTGATGAAGACAAGATGGATCTAAATGGAAATTTATGTTTCCCAACATACAAGCCAGATTGGTCTCCGGAATTATTTTTCTGTTATAATTATCTTTGTCACTTTACGACGATTCGTAGATCTATCATGGACAAGATTCACGGATTCCGCGTTGGATATGAAGGAGCACAAGACTATGATTTATTTTTACGTGTCGTAGCAGCAACGAAAGATAAAAATATTTATCATATTCCAAAAATTTTATATCATTGGCGTATGATTCCAGGTTCGACAGCAGCGATTATGAGTAACAAAAGTTATGCGTTCGATCGTGGAAAGAAAGCATTGCAAGATTACTTTGACAAGAAGAAAATCGCATGTCATGTTTCTCGTGTACCGAAGTTCCCATACTATTATCCAAAGTATAAAGTTTCTAGAACAAATATGATTACAGTAATTATTACTGGAAATGATAAAAAGGCAAAACGTTGTCAAGAACAACTTGAGAAATTTACAGATTATAAACGTATGGAAATATTGCTTGCAAATGGAGAATCATTCGACGAGTTAGTAGCGAAGGCAAAGGGAAAATATATCGTTGTGATGGATGCGACAACACAATTGCAAAAAGAATCTTCAATCTATAGTTTGATTCAATTTGCAGCTGTTGATCACGTTGGAGTTGTTTCTCCTTCTATTCGCAAAAGAAATAGTTACTTTAAGTCTTCAGGAGTGATTTTATTTAAAGATCATTTCAAACATGTTTTATATTCAGGACGTCAAAAGATAACAGCGGTAGAACCAAAATTAAAAATACCAGTAAATTATTCTGTACCAGGAACGAAAGTAATGGCATTTGACAAAGAGAAGTATTTAAAAGTAAATCGAAAACTAAAGATCGACGGAATACCAACAGAAATAGATTGGATCAAAATTTGTTTAAATTTCATCAAAGAAGGATATTACAATGTATGTGATTCTTCAAATGAATACGTTTGTTCAGGTAATTTAGAACTTCCTTATGACCAGGAAGCATATCAAGCATTAAAAGTAAAACAGGATCCATTTTATAATCCGAACTACAGTAAGACATATATGTTTAAATTAGATAAGTTAGAGGAGACCACAGATGAAAAATAAAATAAAAGAGTTAGCAAAAAAGTCAAAACATGTGACAGCTCTATATAATCGTGTTGTTCGTAATCGAAAGACTGAAGATGTCGAGAAGATTGTGAATCAATATTATCCAACACAAGGAAAACGAATTATTTTAATAGGACACAGTGGTGGATTAGGTGGAGCAGAGACATTGTTAAAGAATATGATGAAAGAATTTGTCAGACAAGGAATTCAAATTGTAACACTTGTTCGTGGAGATGGACCTATTATTGCATCATATAAAGAAATCGCACCTACGTTTATTATCGATACTCCAGAAAAGAATGAGTATTATATAAAGTCGTTGAAAAAACTAGGATACGATAGTGCGATCTCCAATACGATGACAACTGGAGATTTAATCCCATTGTTGCATGAAAATGAAATTTTTTCTGTCAATCTCATTCATGAACTTCCAGGAGTCATTCGTCTGTTAAAATGTGAAGAGCGTGCCAAAGAAATCGCGGAACATTCTGATTTAGCTGTATTTCCGGCAAAATATGTACGAGATCAATTCGCAACGATCGCACCAATTCACGTAAAAGAGATGATTCAACCACAAGGTCTATACATGAAATATGATCAATTTGATCACGAGAAATCTCGTCAGTATATGGAAGAAAAGTACGGAATTCCTAAAGATCATTTCATTATTTTAAATGTAGGTCTCGGAGAGAAGAGAAAAGGATTTGACTTATTTGTCACAATGGCAGAAAAACTTCAAGAAGAAGACTATACTTTTATATGGGTTGGAACTTTGGATCAAGAGATGAAATCTACGTATGGGGATAGAATCCATAAGTTGAAAAACTTTGTACTCCCTGGATTTATCGGTGAAAAAGAGACGTTTATGAAGTTTTATGACGCATGTAATTTATTTGTATTGACATCTAGAGAAGATCCATTCCCATCTGTTGTATTAGAAGCATTTAATGCAGAGAAACCTGTCATTGCTTTTCTAAATGCAGGTGGATTTCAAGATATTGTTCGAAATGATGAAAGTGGATATCTCGTCGCTTACGAAGATATAGATGCGATGATCGATAAAATGAAAATGTTGAAAGATGATCCAAAACTATGTAAAAAGTTAGGGAAACGAGCTAAGAAAATTTGTGATCAACATAGTTTTCAACATTATATTGAAGTATTAGTGAAAGCATGTAAATGAGGTGAAAAAATGCAGGAACAAAAATATAAGGTAAGTGTGATCATACCAAATTATAATTATGCAGGTTACTTAAAAAAACGAATTAAAGTAATCGAAAAACAGACGTATCCTATCTATGAACTTATCGTGTTAGACGATTGTTCTACGGATAAAAGTCGTGCAGTCATTGAAAAAATGGCAAAAAAATATCCAATCAAAATGATATTTAATGAGGAAAACAGTGGATGTGTCTTTAAACAATGGCAAAAAGGAATTGAAGCTGCAACAGGAGATTACATTTGGATCGCAGAGGCCGACGATCAAGCAGATAAGAAATTTTTAGAAAATATGGTAAAAAAATTCGAAGATCCAGAAGTAGTCCTTGCTTTTTCCGATTCAAAACAAATTAACGAACGTGGAAGAGTTATTCGAAAAACATGTAGTGATTTAGCAGATGAACATCAAGATGGAAGATACCGCTCTGACTATGTCAATGATGGAATCGATGAAATTACGAATTATTTGATCGTAAAGAATTATATTTACAATGCTTCTGGTGTCGTTTTTAAAAATGGTGATTACCACGATATCTTAGAAGAGTGTACGAAATTCCATTTGGCAGGAGACTGGTATTTCTACATTCAAGTATTGAAAAGAGGAAAAGTTGCATATGTAGCAAAACCGCTCAATTATCATCGAATTCATACAAATAGCGTAACGAAGACGACGAAGAAGCAAAATCACTATGACGAAGTTGTTAGAATTCAAGAAGAAATCAAAAAGGAATATCCTGTTTCAGACCAAGTTTTAAAAGAAGTAGAAGATCAAAGGCAAAAGTTAAAACAAGTCCTAGGATTATAGGAGGAATACATGAAAATATTAGTATTAGGAGGTCAAGGATTCATTGGCCAGAACTTATGTCAACGTTTATTATCTGAAGGGCATGACATTAGAGTACTTGAGTATAATGTGAACCCGGCGAGATGTTTAGAAGGGGTTTTATATAAACAAGGGAATTTTACAAATATCGATACGTACAAAGATATGTTGAAAGATATCGACGTCGTTTATCATTTGATTAGTACGACGAATGCAAATAATTCTAATCGTGAGATCAAACGTGATATAGAAGAGAACGTTATAGGAACGGTAAACCTTTTGGATGCTTGCGTAGAAGCGGGAATCAAAAAGGTAGTGTTTGCATCGAGTGGTGGAACCATCTATGGAATTCCAAAAGAGGTGCCGATCCCAGAAACTCATCCAAACAATCCGATCTGCTCTTATGGAATTACAAAGTTGGCAGTTGAAAAATATTTGAATCTATACCATCATTTATATGGACTCGATTACGTCTCATTACGCTTGTCTAATCCTTATGGACCACTTCATCAATCTATGACACAAGGGCTTATCAATGTGATCCTACAAAAGGTGATCAAAGGAGAGCCAATCGAAGTTTGGGGAGACGGAAAAGTGGAACGTGACTATATTTATATCGATGATGTAATCGATGTTTTAGATATGGTTAAGGATAGATCAGTAGAAGAAAAAGTGTTCAATGTTGGAAGTGGACAATCTCATTCTATCTGTGATATAATAAACGAAGTCGAATCGGCGATTGGGGAAAAAGTGCCTGTTGTTTATAAAGAGGCAAGGTCACAAGATGTACCTGTAAATGTGCTAGATATAAAGCGAATTAAGACTTATTTTGGATGGGAACCAAAGGTGAGTCTTTCCCGCGGAATTCATTTGACCTATCGCGATTTAATTGCAAATAACCTCCATGGGGAGAAAGAGGTGAATGGTTTTGAGAAAATCCAAAAATAAAGATGATGTTGTGATTAAGGTTTCACACGTATCGAAGCATTTTAATGTATACTATGATAAAGCGAATACATTAAAAGAGAGAATGATCTTTTTTAATCGTAATAAAAAAGAGGTTAGAAATGTCTTACAAGATATCAATTTAGAAATAAAAAAAGGTGAGACAGTCGCACTCATTGGAGTTAACGGAAGTGGGAAATCTACTTTGTTAAAATTATTAACAAAGATTATTTATCCAAATAGTGGAACGATTGAAATTAAAGGGAAATTAACGTCTTTACTCGAATTAGGAGCAGGATTTCACCCTGACTTTTCTGGTAGAGAAAACATTTATTTCAACGCATCTATCTTCGGATTAAATAAGGCACAGATCGATAAGCGTATCGATGATATTATCGCATTTTCTGAACTAGGTGATTACATAGATAATCCAATTCGTACATACTCTTCAGGAATGTATATGCGTCTTGCGTTTGCGGTTGCAATTAACGTAGATGCAGATATTCTATTGATCGACGAAGTTCTTGCGGTTGGAGATCAACACTTTCAAGAAAAATGTTTGAATAAGATGAAAGAGTTAAAGAGCGAAGGAAAAACGATGGTATTTGTCAGCCACTCGATGGATGCCGTTAAATTTTTATGTGATCGTTCTGTTTGGTTATATAATGGAAAAATTAGGGAAGATGGAAAAACAGATAAAGTAATCGAAGAATACTTGAAAGAGTGTGCATAAGAGGTGATAGGATGAAATTGTTTAAAGAATTATATCAGTATAGAGAATTTTTAAAGACGTCAATTCGTAAAGAGTTCCGTGGAAAATACAAGAAATCATTTCTTGGGGTTCTCTGGTCATTTATCAACCCATTACTTCAACTTTTAGTATATGCACTTGTCTTTCCATTCATCATGCGTGTACAGGTAGAAAATTATACGATGTTTTTAATCGTTACTTTGATTCCATGGAACTTCTTTAATGCCACGGTTTGTCAAAGTACATCGACAATTATCGCTTCTTCAGGAATTATTAAAAAAGTATATTTCCCGAGAGAGATTTTACCAATTTCAAATGTAACGAGTAATCTATTAAACTTTTTAATTTCATGTATTATTATCGTAGCTGCTTTATTTATTAGTGGTATTGGAATTGGAGCAAGTATTATTTATTTACCGCTTATCGTATTATTACAATATATATTTTCACTTGCTATCTCATTTATTCTATCTTCCATTACCGTATATATCCGAGATTTAGAGTATTTCGTAAGTGTTCTTATGATGTTATGGTTCTATTTGACACCAGTATTATATGAAATTACGATGATTCCAGCTCAATTCCGAGCAATCTTTAATTTAAATCCAATGGTACATATTATTACAGCATATCGTGATATTTTGTATTATCAAAAAACTCCAGATATGTTAGTTATTCTTGGATTATTGGGTGGATGTATATTATTACTAATATTAGGATATTTTATATTTAATAAGTGTGAGAAAAAGTTCGCAGAAGAATTATAATATAGGAGGAAAAATGAAAAAGGATAACTTGAAGTTTTTGTTGCTATTTATTTGTATCCTGTTAGGACTTTTTTTTCTGTATGGAGCAATATTTGAAAGTAATAATTTGATAAAAGTTTGGGACCATGCCACTTATTGGCTTACGACATTAGGACAAAGAGCAGCATTTTTGACGAAATCCATCGGTGAAAATTTATCTGATGTGTATTACTCTATCAATCACGATGATTATAATCTATTGCCGTCTTTACTATTACAACCATTCTTTGTGTGGTCTAACGGTGACTTTTTTCACTATGGAATGGCGATTGTCATAGTAGGGTTGATCCCGGCTTATATCTTATATGTGCTTCTGTATAGAAAAATATATAAAGAGAAAAAAAACGACTGGAAATATCTATTGGTATTTTTGATACCGTTCTTAACAACACCACTCATTTATGGTTCTGTTTTGGATGGATATCTAGATATTATAGGCGTGATTCCGATCTTGATTATTTTCTATTATACGTATGGATATGATTTTGAAACCTTTGATTTTAAGAGAACGGTCATTCTGGCTTTATGTTTCTTCTTTACGATTGTCTTGAGAAGATACTATGTTTATTTTACAGTTTCTTATTTCATTTCCATTGCAATTGTGTATATCATTCGTAAGTTGTTTGTCAATCGAAAATGTAAATTATGGAAGCAGGCTAAGAATGTTTTCATCATAGGAATTTCTTTTTCGAGCGTCGTATTATTATTTTTTCACGAGATGATTGAACATATTATAAAGGGAAATTATGCGACAGCTTATAGTGCTTACTTAGATGGTGGATTGTTAATTCAATTATGGGATTTGATCACAAAGTTAGGAATCGTCGTTGCAATATTATTTGTCGTTGCGACAGTCTATTTATGGATGCGAAAGAAGGAAAGCAGGGAATTTATCGCTATTTTAGTATTGAATATGGTGATTACAATTTTACTATTTAATTCGATTCAAACGATGGATCAACATCATTACTATACGATCATTTTCAATATTACAATTATCATCTCTATGTTTATGGTGGAACTTGCAAAAAACATAAAAGAGAACGACAATCGAAGATTGTATCAAGTTGGATTAGTACTAGCTTGTTTGATTCAATTCATGACATATAGTGTTGCTATTTTGAGAATGTCTCAACCGGGGCTTCCAGTATTTACCAAAACTTATTTTACGTATCATGACGCACAGCGCGAAGCTTTGAAACCAGTGATGGAATATACGAAAGAGATGATTGAAAAGGAACCAGAGCTATCTATTTATACGATAGCAAGTTCTCATGTGTACAATAATGAAACGTTTGCAAACTATAATCTTCCAGATGTTGCATTACGTAGTAAGTTTGTAGCAACGCCGAACGTGGATTTACGAGATGGATTTTCTGATCAAATTTACAAGGCAACTTATGTATATTTAGTTACGCCAGTTCAACATCACTTAGATTTAAAAGATCAACAAGTAGTAGAAGTTTTATGGAATGCGATCGAGAAAGATACTCCGATTCGTAGTAATTATCAGTTAGAAAAAGAATTTGAGGTTCCTGGAGGTACTCTAAAAATTTATAAAAAGATCGAGGACTATTCGACCGAAGATAAAGAGTATTTGAAAGATCAGTTTAATAAGTCATACTCTGATTACAAAGAGTTATTTGAAGACCGTATTATGGCAGAATAAAAGAAAGTAGGGATAAAATGGCAAAGAAAGAAGATAAGATCGAAAAGTTAATTCATAGATGTCTTACGATATGTCATATTCATGTTTCTGACCATCTTGAAAAATTACTAGTTCAAATCTTTAAATTTGCAATCGTCGGAGTATTTGCAACTCTGATCGATTTTGCCTTTTTGTACATATTTAAAGAATATTGTCATTTTCCAACGATTCTTGCAAATACACTATCCTTCGTGATCTCAGTTCTTTATAATTACTGGGCAAGTATTCGCTGGGTATTCGATGTCAATAAAGAAAAAGATGCGAAGAGAAATTTTATTTTATTTGTGATTACGAGTGCGATTGGACTTCTCATTAACGATATCATTATGTATATCGTATCAGAAGTATTGCTCGTACATTACATGCTTGCAAAGATCGCTGCAACAGCAGTAGTTATGGTATTTAACTTTATTACGAGAAAGAAATTTTTAGAGTAGGAAAGTACAAAGTTTGGTACTTTCCTTTTCTTATTCTTTCGTTTCATGTATAATAAACTTAGGTGATCGTTATGAAAAAAATATCGATTTTAGCATTACACTTAGGCTATGGAGGGATCGAAAAGGCACTTACGATGCTCGCCAATGCTTTAGCTGTTACATACGAAGTAGAGATTGCTTCCATTTATCAATTAGAAGAAGAACCTGCTTTTTCGTTAGATAAAAGAGTCAAAGTTGTCTATTTAAATCCAGGAGTAAAACCAAATAGAGATGAATTTGCAAGTGCAGTGCATCGTAAAAATCCGATTTCCATCTTAAAGGAAGGATTGCGAGCTTGTAAGGTTTTACGCTTGCGCAAAACATCGATGGTAAAGTACATCAAACAGTGCGATGCAGATATCGTAATCGCGACGCGTGATATTTTAGATCGATGGTTAGGAAAATATGGAAATTCACAGATGTTCAAAATCGGTTGGGAGCATAATCATCATCATGGAAATATGAAGTATGCAAATAAAATTGTAAAGGCAAATCGAAAATTAGATACGCTCGTCTTAGTGAGTCGAGATCTAACTGAATTTTACAAAGAAAAATTATCTAGGACGAACTGCCAGTGTGTCTATATTCCTAATATTATCGATACGATTCCAAAGGAAGTATCATCATTAACGGAGAAAAGATTTGTGTCCGTTGGTCGGTTATCTCCAGAAAAAGGGTATATAGATTTGTTGAAAATATATGAAAGACTAGTAAAACATGATCCAACTTGGCACTTGGATATCGTAGGGGATGGAAAAGAATTTTCAAAGTTGCAAGAGTTTGCAAAACTCCATCGTCTTCAAAAGAAAGTTACGTTTCGCGGGTTTCAAAAGAAAGAATATATCGATGATCTATTACATCGTTCTTCTATTTATTTGATGACGTCTCATACGGAATCATTTGGAATTGTCTTATTAGAAGCGATGAGTCATGGACTTCCATGTGTTGCTTTTGATAGTGCTGAAGGAGCACGTGAAATTATAGAAGATCAAAAAAGTGGATTCTTGATCAAGCATCGCGATTTTGATCAATACGAACGGGCTGTTGAGACATTAATGGGAAGTATAGAAAAGAGAAGAAAGATGGGGAAAAGAGGACATCAACTCGTAGGACAATATAGTGAAGATGTCGTGATCGAAAAGTGGATCGATTTGTTAGAAGGGAAAGAAGTATGAAAAAACGCGTATTATTTGTATCCTCTACAGGAGGACATTTATCAGAATTATTACAACTAAAATCTTTGTTTGAAAAGGTGGACTATCATATTATAACGGAGAAGACAAAATCTAATCTCGCTTTAAAAAAGAAATATCCATCTCGCGTTAATTTTTTGATTTATGGTACGAAAGATCATATGCTAACTTATCCTGTAAAACTATTTTTAAATTGTTTGAAAAGTCTTTATTTCTATTTTAAATTTCATCCAGATTACATTATTACAACAGGAGCACATACGGCTGGACCAATTTGCTGTATTGGGAAGATTTTCGGAAGTCGAATTATCTATGTAGAAACATTTGCCAATAAGAAAACGAAGACGATTACGGGAAGATTATTATATCCGATCTCTGATTTGTTTGTTGTACAGTGGAAAGAAATGCAAGAACTATATCCAGATGCAACATATGGAGGATGGATTTACTAAAGGAGGAGCTTTATGATATTAGTTACACTTGGAACACAAGATAAAAGTTTTCATCGTTTATTAGAAGAAATCGATCGTTTGATACAAAAAAAAGTGATTCAAGATCGCGTCGTTGTACAAGCAGGTGATACGAAGTTTGAATCGAAACGTATGGAAATTTTTGATTTACTTCCAATGGATGAGTTTGAATCATATATGGAAGAAGCCGATTTAGTGATTACGCATGGCGGAATTGGATCTATATTAACAGCTTTAAAATATGGGAAAAAAGTGATCGCAGTTCCAAGATTATCAAAATATAAAGAACATACGAATGATCATCAATTGCAAATTATAGAAGATTTTGGAGAGCGAAACTATATTATTGGAGTATCCTCTGTAGAGGAGTTAGAAAGTGCTTTTCGAAAAGTCAAAAAATTCAAACCGAAGAAGTATAAAACAAACAATAAAAAATTTGTAGCGTTGATCGAAAATTATATAGAGAAAGACGATCATGTAAGTTGGTATAATCGATACCATAGAATCATACAGTGGATTACGTTAAGTTTGTTTACGAGTTTATTTAGTTTTGGTGGATACTTATTACTAGTGCCTTATCTTGGAACGTATTTATCGATTTTGATCGTGTTAAGCTTAAGCTGTCTTTATCTAAATCGCTTCAGTCATTCTGGTATGTGGTATCGAATCGTTGCATTTATATTAACTCTAACGATTGGATGTTTAGGATTTTATACGACTTATGAAATGTGGAATCTTCATGAGTTATATATCATTTTCTTAGTTTTCTTATGCTCCCTTCTCGCTGCATTTTATCTCTTAGTCGATAAGCGAGAAGAAATGAAGGAAAAGTAAAAAAGATATTCGCGCGAGCTACCGTAATATCTTTTTTTTTGATATACTAGATAAGTAGGTGATTGTATGCAAGATAAAATGAAAATATTACTGGATCAAATCAAATTGCCAAAGGAAAGTTATTCTTACTATGAGAATGCAACCTTGAAAAGAATTATCGGAAATAGAGCGAAAGATCAATATCATTTTTTAATAGAATTAGAAAGCACGTTGCCAGTAGAAGAGTACGAGCAATTCTTGGAATACTTGCCAAAGGGATTTCCAACGATTCGTAAAGTAGACGTACGCTTTACTGCAAAGCGTGTTTTAAAGCAATATATACCTGAATACTTTAAAAAGTATATATCAAATTATGCGAAGGAGCATCCACTATATCAAACTTTTTTAAATGGCCAACCGACACTTACAGATGGGACATTAACCATCGTCGTTAGTTGTAAGGCGGAGAAGATGCAAATAGAGCATATTCAAAGTGAACTGATCAAATATTTTGAACATGCAGGGTTTGGAGAGATGCTATTGGAAATAGAAATCGATTCAACTCTTTCTCATGCAGTTTATGATGAGATTATCGAAGAAATGCACGCACCATTACCAGAACATATGCCAGATCCAATCCCGCCAGTGGAAGAACCGAGAGAACCATCAAAGAAATTTTCCAAAAAAGGCTACTCTCGAAAGTTGATTCAGGATACAGATGATCCGGATGTTATTGTCGGACGTAAAATCAAAGAACAGATCATGCATATCGATCATATTCTAGGAGAAATGAATAGTGTTGTATTTGAAGGTCACATCTTCGGAATGGAAGTTCGTGATACGAGAACGGAATTAAAGATCGTCACTTTAAAAATTACGGATTACACAGATAGTATCTATGCAAAGATGTTTGTAAATGACGCAGATGATTTTGCACATATCAAAAAGAATGTCAAAGTAGGAAACTGGTATGTTTTCCGAGGAAATGCAAAAGATGATCAATATTCTAAAGAATTGACAGTTACGATTCGTGATATCAACGCATTAGATAGACCAGTGGAAGAAATCAAAGATGAAGCAGAAGAAAAGAGAGTAGAGCTTCACGCTCATACGATGATGAGTCAGATGGATGGTGTCGTCGATGCCAAAAAATTAGTGAAGCAAGCACGTAAATGGGGACACCGTGCGATAGCAATTACTGATCATAACGGAGGACAAGCGTTCCCGGATGTCTACCATACGATCTGCGACATCAATAAGAATTTAGCTGAAGGAGAAGAACCATTCAAGGCTATTTACGGAACTGAATTAACGTTAATAGATGATACGGTCGATATTATTATTCGTCCGGATGATTCACCATTATTAGAGACGACTTATGTAGTATTCGACCTTGAGACGACCGGATTCAACGCCGGAGGAAAAGATTCCATTATCGAAATAGGTGCTGTTAAAATCTGTAATGGAGAAATTTTAGATCGCTTCGATCAATTGATAGATCCAAAGAGAAAACTACCAGCTAAAATAGTGGAACTTACGAATATAACAGATGAGATGTTAGTTGGAATGCCATCGGAAGAAGAGGCTGTGCGTGATTTTATCGCGTGGTTCGGTGATTTACCAATGGTTGCTCACAATGCCAAATTCGACGTATCATTCCTTGAAATGGCATATAAAAAATATAACTTAGGAACTTTTGAAAATACCGTTCTCGATACATTAGAGTTATCTCGAACGATGGATAATAATTTTGCACGTCATGGACTATCTGCATTAGTCAAGAGATATAACGTGCCATGGGATGAAGATGCTCACCATAGAGCAGACTACGATGCAGAAGGAACAGCGCTCGTCTTACACAAGATGTTGAAAAAATTAAACGATCGTAATTATGAAACATTGCGTGATTTAGAAAAGATCGTATCGAAAGATGAAATTCACAAATATGGACGTTCTCATCACGTCAATATTTTGGCAAAAAATAAAACAGGGCTCAAAAACCTATTCAAAATTATTAGTTATGCCAATACGAAATATTTATATAAAACACCGCGTATCCTTCGTAGTGAAATCCAAAAGCATAGAGAAGGATTGCTCATTGGAAGTGGATGTTATGAATCAGAAGTCTTCAAAGAAGCGAGAAGTAAGAGCGACGAGGAGTTAACGAACATTATTAACTTTTACGACTATGTAGAGGTACAACCACTCAATTGCTATGATCACTTGTTACAGATGAACGATTTCGCATCAAAACGAGAATTGATAGATCACATCAAAAAAATTGTACGTGTTACGGAAGAAGCAGGAAAAATTATCGTGGCAACTGGAGATGTACATCACTTGACAAAAGATGACAAGATATATCGTGAAATCATTGTCAACCAAAAAGTTCCAGGTGGTGGAAGACATCCTCTAGCACGCAGCAACATTAAAGAGATTCCAAGTTATCACTTTAGAACGACGACGGAAATGTTAGAAGAGTTTGCTTTCTTAGGAGAGGAAAAAGCGAAGGAAATCGTCGTAAAGAATACGAATATGATTGCCGATATGGTAGATATTATCGAAGTAATTATCGAAACTGGAGGAGTCCCATTTTCTCCAAAAATCGAAAATTCTGTAGAAACGGTAAATGAACTTGTATATGGAAGGGCACATGAATTATATGGAGATCCTCTCCCTAAGATTATCGAAGAGAGAATTGAACAAGAATTAAAGGGAATCATCGGTGGAGGATTCGACGTTATCTACTTAATTGCCCAAAAGCTTGTAAAGCATTCAAATGACGATGGTTATCTCGTAGGAAGCCGAGGATCCGTAGGGTCAAGTTTCGTTGCTACGATGATGGGAATTACGGAGGTAAATCCACTTCCTGCACATTATATCTGTCCAAATTGTAAGCACAGTATTTTTGAAGAGGACGGAGAAGCATTGGGAGCAAAATACTCCAGTGGATTTGACCTTCCAAATAAGAAGTGTCCAAAGTGTGGTACGTGGATGCACAAAGAAGGACAAGACATGCCATTCGCGACATTCCTCGGATTCAATGCCGATAAAGTACCTGATATCGATTTGAACTTCTCAGGAGATTACCAATGGAAAGCACATGAATATACAAAAGTACTATTCGGAGTAGATAATGTATATCGTGCCGGAACGATTGGTACCGTTGCAGAGAAAACAGCATTTGGATTTGTAAAAGGATATTGTGAAGATAAAGGAATTCATATGAGATCTGCTGA
>ERZ1643251.332-NODE-332-length-74523-cov-24.824166_pt1 | contig 74523 bp, 68 predicted proteins | sample MGYA00579261_ERZ1643251 | MGnify/ENA primary metagenome ERZ1643251 (study PRJEB29033, sample SAMEA4952267) | chicken gut metagenome | biome: Broiler Chicken; feature: Gastrointestinal Tract; material: Caecum | place: Ireland | collected 2018 | study: Broiler...
ATTATACAGTATTTGTTGGCGCTTTTTCAATCATTTAAATTTTGCGAATTAAAGAATACTTAAAAAAGCAAGAAAAAGCGTTCGACAAAATTTGCATTAAATTCGATATATAAAAATCCCAAGTTACTTCATTATTTTAAATACTTGAGGTTATCTATTTTACCTAAGAGATACTCATCATAAATGTAATACGCAAAATTAGCAATATAGGAATATTTTTCTTGACTGTGATATATTTCTAATATACTTAAAATAGTTAAGAGTTTTCAATTTTATGAAAGTAGGTTATAAAATTGAAAACTAATGAATTAGAATTTGAAACATTGAAATCTAATAAGAATAGATTATATCTTTTATGTGGTATTATCTGTGTAGTAGTACTTCTTATTACAATAATAGTTAGTAATACATTTGCTTTTTGCATGCCTATTAAAAAAGAAACATTATTCTTCTTTTAATGCTTCTTCTAATTCTTCTTTGGTCATTTTAGTATAGCCTTTTATCCCTTTAGCTTTAGCCTCTTCTCTTAGCTCTGTTAAAGTTTTTTCTGAATCCGTTTTAGTTTCTTCACTTACTTCTGGACTTAGTTTTCCAGTTGCTACTAAAGAATCAATTTGTTCTTTAGTCAATGTTTCATTTTCTATTAAAGCATCTGCTAGCAACATAACTAAATCTTTATTTTCCTTCAAAATCTCTTGAGCCTTTTCATAGCAACCATTAATAATCTTGCGAACTTCTTCATCAATTTCGTGAGCTACTTTATCAGAGAAATTTTTAGATTTGGCATAATCACGACCTAAGAATACTCCTTCAGATTTTTCTTCATATTCTACGGGTCCTAAATCGCTCATACCATATTCTGTTACCATAGCTCTAGCAATGTTTGTCGCTCTTCTAAAATCATCTGATGCACCAGTTGTAATTTCACCTAGATACATTTCTTCACTAACACGACCACCTAAAAGTCCTGTAATTTGAGCTAGTAACTCATTTTTTGTCATAATACCAATTTTTTCTTCTTTTGGAAGCATCATTGTGTATCCACCAGCAACACCTCTAGGGATGATAGTTATCTTATGAACTTCGTTTGCATCTTCTAATTTTAGGCCAATAACAGCATGTCCTGATTCATGAATTGCCACTAAGCGTTTTTCTTTATCTGTAATTTTACGGCTAACTTTAGCTGGACCCATAAGCACTCTATCCGTTGCTTCATCAATTTCATCCATTGTAATGGCTTCTTTGTTTCTTCTAACAGCAAGTAGTGCTGCTTCATTAAGCAAGTTTTCTAGATCTGCTCCACTGAATCCTGGGGTTCTTAGGCTTAAATTCTTTAAGTTTACATCATTAGCTAAAATTTTATTTTTAGCATGAACTTTTAATATAGCCTCACGTTCATTTGCATCAGGTAAGCTTACTGTTACTTGACGGTCAAATCTTCCTGGACGAAGTAGGGCTGGATCAAGAACATCTGGACGGTTAGTTGCCGCCATGATGATAATTCCTTCATTTTCACCAAATCCATCCATTTCTGTTAATAATTGGTTTAAGGTTTGTTCTCTTTCGTCGTGACCTCCACCTAAGCCAGTTCCTCTTTGACGACCTACAGCATCAATTTCATCGATAAAGATTAGACATGGTGCACTTCTTTTCGCATCCTTAAACATTTCTCTTACACGTGATGCACCTACACCTACAAATAATTCAACAAAGTCTGAACCACTGATGTAGAAGAATGGTACGTTCGCTTCACCTGCTACAGCACGAGCTAGTAAAGTCTTTCCTGTTCCTGGAGGACCAACTAGTAATACTCCTTTAGGTATTCTGGCTCCAAGTTTTTGGAATTTCTTTGGATTTTTTAAGAAATCAATTAATTCTTTTACTTCTTCTTTTTCTTCTTTTAGACCTGCTACATCTGAAAATTTAGCTTGATGTTTGTCATCACTTAGTTTAGCTCTACTTTTACCAAAGTCCATTGATCCTTTATTTGAACTAGCTAATTTAGAAAATAAAATATATGAAATTACGATCAATAAAACTAATGGTAATACATTAACTATTATGTAAAGTACTGGACTTGAACCTGGATCAGATTCAGTTTCATATTCTGCTATTTCATTTTCTTCTGCTAAAGTAAGAATATTAGCTACTTCTGCTTCAATTACTCTAGTTTCAAAAGATTCATTTTCAGCATAACCTTCTAATTTACCAGATATATAATATACTGATTCACTACTTTTAGGCATGATGGTAATTTCTGTTACTTCATCTTTTTCTAAGGCAGTTAATAATTCTCCTGTTGTTAGTTCATTTACTCTTCTTCCACCCATATTTAGAATTAAAAATGTAGCAATAATAATGATAAATAAAACTAAATAAGGGAAAAAGTTTCTCACTGCATTATTTTTCTTAACTTCTTTTATATTCATTTTATTCCTCCTCATATGAAAGTATTATATCATATATTCCATTACTTTCTACATCAAATTTTGATTTTTTTACACCTGGAAGCCAAAGAATCGTATCATTACTATCAGTTACAATAGGAATTTCTCTTCTTTTTTCAACAGGTATTTTTTCATCTATATAAATATCTTTCACTTTTTTTGTTCCTTTTAAATTCTTTACAGATATTCTATCACCATTTTGGCGACTTCTCACCTTTATTGGTAACTCTATGTCTTTGCTGTTTAATCTCAAAATATAATTCGATTTTCCTTCTTTTTTTTCTACTTTTTTTATTATTTTATTATTAGGCAGTATTATTTTATCCTCTAATATATATTCATATTCATTTTCTTTATTTTCTTTTACTATTTTATAATTATTATAGCTTTTTACTGCTCGATAGTTATTTGGTAGATTAACTTGATTATTACTCTTATCACTTCTAATCATACCAATAATTAAATTTGTATGTTTGTCATTAATTAAAAATAGATCATCAATATATATTTTTGTTAACGTATATTCAATAACTTTTTTTAGTAAAAATTTATCTAGTTTCCTTAATTCTGTAACTTTTATTCCTTCTTCATCACTAATTTCATTTATCAGATTTTCAATATATTTTTCTAAAAAATTATTTACATCAGTTAATTCTTCACTAAATTTTAAAAATTTTCGATGAACTAATGGGTCTTCATTTTTTAAAAAAGGTAATACTTTCATGCGATAGCGATTGCGCGTATAATTTTCACTAAAATTACTCTGATCAATATAGTATTTATAACCATGTTCATCCATGTAATTTTGGATATCTTTTTTAGTTTCTGTAATAAGGGGTCTTACTATCGTATAATCTTCATAAGCAAATTCTTTTTTAAAACCACTGTATCCTTTTAAGCTACTTCCCCTAGTAAGTCGCATTAAAATCGTCTCCATTAAATCGTCCCCATGATGAGCTGTCATTAAATAGTTTGCATGGTATTTTTTGACAAGTTTATTAAAAAACTCATATCTTTTTGTTCTAGCATCATTTTCTAAATTGTCATCATTATATTCTAATATTTCCATATATTCATAAATTAAATAATATTTATCGCTTACCTCTTTAACAAATAAAGCTTCTTCTTCACTTTCAGCCCGCAATTTATGATTTACATGGGCAACAATTATTTTTAAGTTTAACTTACTCTTTAACTCACACATTAAATGAAGAAGGCACATGGAATCTGGCCCTCCACTGGTTGCGACAATAATTGTATCATTTTCTTTTAATAAGCTATTTAAATATAATAAGACTCTTTTCATAATTTCTCCATGCCTAATTATTTTATCGCATATTTTCTCCTATATCAAGAACTTTTTAATCTAATGGGCTAGTTCTCGATAAAATTGCTTTGATATTTTTTTCAATTGCTTGTAAATTAAATCTTATTATTTCATTCTCTTCTGCATTTTCTTTTTGCATAACATAATCTAAAAAGTGCAAATCACTAATTTTATCTAATGCATCACATGTATGTAAATATTTGAAATATTCTTCTAATACTTCACTTAAGGTTCCATTGTATGTATTTAATGTGTTATCATCTCTTACAATCCCTATTCCATATATAGTGGCAATAAAGGGATTTACTTTTTCTAATAAATCATCTAAGATAAAGTTATTGTTACAATAATTAATGAATGGGATAACATCTTCTTTGTGATAGAAACGGATGACAATGTTTTCATTTGTTGCTTTAACATGAAACTTTACGACAGATTCAATACTATTTCTGATTAAATAGGAAAATATTGTTTTTAATGCACTAATCATATATTCATATTTTACTGGGAAATATACTTTATAGCTTTCTGTATAACTAGCTCTTTTGTCTGTGTAAAATCCTATATAATGGGTAGTATTTTCGTTACTACCTGTTCTTCTGGTGATGTGGCGAATTAAAGAATTGTTTAAACTTTCTAGAAAATTATCATAAAACTCTTCAATTTCACTTACTAAAGATTTATCTTTTTTTATTCCTGTATACTTTAATAAATAATAAAAATCCCCCTTAGTAAAATCTTTGTTTGTTGTTTTGATGTCACTAGCTATTTGTTTTAAAAAATCATTTATTCTCATTTAATCACCCTTCCTTAATATTAAACTATCTTTGTTTCTTTCTTCTTTCACAAAACCATTTTGTTTATAAAATTTTATTGCTTTTTTATTTTCTTTTTTAACTTTTATTGTTTCTATTTTATCCTGAATATTTTTCATGAGTTTACTTCCTATTCCTTTATTTCGATATTTTTCACAAATAAATAGAGTATCTAGTTCTTTATCCTTAATTAAGTAAATTCCTATTGGTTTAAAAAAGTGATAAATTATTGTAAAATCTTTATAATTTTTGGAAACCATATTATTTACGTAAGCTATGATCTCTAGTTTTTTAGAATCATCTTTTGTGTAAGGAATAATTGTTAATAACTTGTATTCTATTAACATTGGTTTATTTTTTGCTTTTGCTTTTTTATACCTTATCATATTTCACCTTTATTATCTAAATTATATATTATTTTTATAATTTTGTACAGAGAAAAAACATTCCTTTTAAAGAATGTTTATCCTGTATAATATGCTGTTCTTGAAGAGAAGCGATATCCTGCTACATTGTTAAATCCTGGTGGTACAATTACTTGGCTTGATGGCGGTTCATTAGAATACCATCCTTCGGCTACACCAAAGTGAAGGTGAGTTCCTGTAGAACATGTATCGTATCCGCCATTAATTGAAGCTGTAGATCCACCTCCAACAGTACCAATAACAGTATTTTGATTTACTACATCTCCTACTTCGACATTAATCGAATATAAATGATAATAATAAGTTGTATATTTTATTCCGCCTACAGTAACACGTATATATACTCTATTTCCACCACACCTACTTCGATAAACTATTCCACTTACCACTCCTGATGCTGCAGCATAAACAGGTGTTCCTTCAGCATTTCCTCCAATGTCTATCGCTGCATGGAATTTGTATTTTTGCCCTGTTGTTGGATGAGTACGGTATCCCATTGGACTTGTTACTACTCCAGAATTTAACGGCTTTAACCAACCACTATTTAAAGGAACGTCACTACATGTACTTAATACTACATCATCAGCAGTACTTCCTACTGTGCTTGCACATGTCTCTTTGTAACTTTCGTAGTAATCTTTGGCATTTTCTACTTGTGTTTCTAAATCTAGAGAGAATTCTGAATATTCTTCGATATTTCCGTATTGTTCGGCAATTACTTTTTCATATGAAGCTATTTGAGATTCTAATTCTTTTTGCTTTTCTACTAACTCAACTTTTAATTCTTCATTTTTCTTTATTTCTTCTTCTAAGTTCTTAGTTGTTGTTTGTATGTAGGCAGTAACTTGATTTACCGCTTCAACTCGCATAATCATTTCGGTCATGCTAGATGCACCAGTTACATATTCAACATAAGCATTTTGTCCTTGCATTTGTTGCATATATAATAATACTTTTTTGGTTTCTTCTTCTAGTGAAGCAATATTAGCATTGGATTCTTCTATTGCAAGTTCTGCTTCATCATATTGTCCTTCAGCCTCTGTTATGTCTGCTTCAGCTTGATTAATCGCTGCTTCTTTTCTAGCAATCTCTGCTTTGGCAGCATCTGTTTTATTTTCATATTCCCTTAGTTCTGCTAAAAGTGATTCATACTCTCTTCTTAAGTCTCCTAGAGTTTCAGCTGAGGCAGCTGAGGCAATATCTGGACTTACATAATATGAAAATATAACTGCTATAATTAGACAAACTCTTAATAAATAATTTAAACTTTTCTTTATCATATCTTTAAATACTTCCTTACCGCGCGAGCAGAACCAAACATACCTACTAATGAACCTATTAGTAATAAAGCTAGTGATGTAAGTAATACGAATGGCATTGGTTTTACTAACTCAATAATACTGAATGATGAAGAGGTACTAATTTGTTCATACATGATCAAATATCCATAAATTGTGACAATAATCGGTACTATTGAACCTAAAATTCCTAGTAAAAAACCTTCAAAAATAAATGGTAATTTTATACTCGTATTACTGCTTCCTACTAAACGCATAATCTCAATCTCACTACGTCTTGAAAATATTGTTAATTTAATTGTATTGCTAATTAAGAAAGCAGTTACAACAATTAGTGCAATAACCATGATTATTGTTACTGTTTGAATAATATCAAAAACAGATATAATATCTTCAACCATTCCTTCACCATAGTTAGCACTTTCGACATTATCTAACTCTCTAATTGCTAGTGCTGTTGGTCTTAAATCATCAACATTTTCGACTGTAACAATAAATGAATCTAATAGAGGGTTTTCTTCAAGATAATCTAGAGTTGTATTTAAAGTATCAGAATAACTTTGCATTTCTAGACGCCATTCTTCTTTGCTTTTGGCTTCTACATTTGCTACAGCATTAATATTCTTTATTTCTTCTTCTATTTCATTTAATCGTTCATCTGATGTTTCAGCATCAGCATATACCACTATTGTTAATTCTTCTTCTAAGTCTTTGGTAATATGATTTACATTTACCGTTACAACTATTGCTATTGCTACAAGTATTAATGTTATTGTCGTACATAAAATACTTGCAATACTTAAACTAAAATTTCTAAATACACTTTTAAAGGAATCTCTAACGCTCCTTGCTAAAATTCTAAACGCTTTCACTGGCTTTATAACTTCCTTTCTCGTGATCTTCAGATAGGATACCACTATCTAGGACAATTACTCTTTTCTTCATCCGATTGACAATATCTTTGTCATGGGTTGCCATGATAATTGTAGTTCCTAATTCTTTGTTGATGGTTTCTAGAACGTCCATAATTCCTTTAGAAGTTTTAGGATCTAGATTTCCTGTTGGTTCATCACAAATAAGTAATTTTGGATTATTTACTATTGCTCTTGCTATACATACTCTTTGTTGCTCTCCACCAGAAAGTTCATTGGGAAAACTTCTGATTTTTTCTTTTAATCCAACGTGGTCTAAAGCTTTAATTACTTTAGGCCTAATTTCGCTGCCTTTCATTCCTAAACATTCTAGTGCAAAAGCAACATTTTCATAAACTGTTAATTTAGGTAATAATTTAAAATCTTGGAAAACAATTCCTAGTTTTCTTCTTAATTTATAAACTGTACGATTTCTTAATTTTCCAACGTTAATTCCTCCAATTTCGACAGTTCCTTTAGTTGGCTTTTCCTCACGATATAACATTTTTATCAATGTAGATTTACCTGAGCCGCTGGCACCTATAACAAACACAAATTCCCCTTTATTAATACTGAGAGTTAAATCAGCGATAGCTGCTACACCATTTTTATATACTTTGTAACAATTTTTTATTTCAATAAATCTCATGTATACCTCCTACTAGTTTAAAATTATTATAACATAAATTCACATTTTATTAAATACTAAATATTTCCAATCAAAATAAAACTTAGAATTTCTTCTAAGTTTATGTCGTTGCTCTAAATCCAACTTTTGCACTTAATGAACCATTTAATAAGCTTATTTGATTATTATCTGGATCATTACTTAACCATATATATAGTTTATAAGATTTTGTTCCCTCTACACTAGTTATTGATTCGCTAGCTAAAGTAATATCTGATGCATTGTGAGTTCCTGAGCCAGTACCATTAAGTGTAACATTACTAAAATCACCTTGAGTAACTAATGTATTATTTGCTCTATACAATGCCCATTTTACATAGGAACTTTTGAAGTTCTCTGTCATGCTAATATCAGTTAGATAAATATTATATGTTGCCTCTGATACTGTATTATCTTCTGCAAAGCTAATACTAAATGCTGTATAATTATTATTTTCTTCGCTTAAAATATCTGCATCATTGATTAAACTAGCTGATGTAGCTTTAATATTTTGACTAGTTGTAAAATCCATACTTAAATTACCACTAGTAAGACTTGCTCCTTGATTATCAGCGTTTGTTTCTCTAATCGTATTTACATAATAAGCATAAGATAGACTTAAACCTATAATCACTATTGATACTACGATAATCAAAGAACCTAAAATCACTCTTTTTTTTGAATTATCTACATTATTTTCCATAACTTGTCACCCTATCTTGCTTTTAATTATACTAGATTTTTTGCATTTAGACAATAGCTTTTTTATAGAAAAAATTAAATAGGCAAAAAAAAGAACAATTAACGGCTTTTAGCTGTAACTTGTTCTAATTCTTTATCAAAATATGATGCTAATAAAGATATTTGATGTACATCTAAGAATGAATATATTTGTCTCATAAATACTGTTCTTCTAGCATTTGGTTCTAGATTTGCTAAATAAGAACCCATAGAATGCTTTATACCATATGTAGTTATTCTTTCAACAATATTATTTCTAAGTGCTGGATCACTTAATAATTTGTTAAGCAGTACTAAATTTCTATGCTCTCTTTCTGGATTGTCTTCAATCTTAGCAGACAATGATAAATTTAATACACCTTCTACATAAATTTTAACTTCATTAACATAGTTAGTTTCATCTTGACTTAACATTCCAAAATTCATTTTAATTCCCCCTTCCAAAAAGTCGAGTAATATACTATCACATTTTTTCTTACTTGTCAAATTATTCGATAATATTTAATCCATTTTCTTTAATATGCCTTATAAATCTTTCTTTAAATGTTTGTAAATCTTTTTGTTCTAGTGTTTTAAAATCACTTCCTAAAGTATATCTAATTAAATATTTGTTTTCATAAACATCAACTAGACGGTAGCTTCTGATTAATTTACTTAAGAAAGTTTTTAATACTTTTTCTAAGTCTTCATACTTTTTATCTTCTAAGATAATTGTATAATCTAGTTCTACTTCTGGATATTTGCTTATTTCTTTAGATAGAACTTGCGTTTTACTTAATTTTACATATTTATCAAAATCTATGTCTATCATTACTACACTTTTTTTCTTACTTAATTTGTTAGTACATGCTTTTGTAAGTACATTTATTTCTCCAATTTTAGTGTTATCAATATTAATAATCTTACCTAACTTATCATTATGATAACTTGATTCATTGACATTATTTGTGTATGTTACTTCTTTGTTTTTTAATACTTTGAATAGATATTTAACAATAGTTTTCGCATCATTATAAATATTTTCCATATTTTTTTCAGTGTCAGCTAGAATAATGCTTAATACTCTTTTATTTTCATTGTTTTCGATAATTGTTCCTATTTCAAATATTTTAAAATTTGAATAATTTTTAAAGTTTTCTTTTACAATAGTCATTAAAGATAGGCTTAAATCGTCTCTTAATATATTATTTGCTTCTTTTCCTAATACTTTAATATTATTCTTTTCTATATTTAATTCTTTTAATAAATCGGTATCATACCAAATATAACTGTGTACTTCATGCATGTTGTATTTAGAAGCTAGAAGGTATTTTACTTCATATTCTTCATTATAAGTGGTTTCATGCTCTGTTACCGTTAAATCTAGTTTAAGAGGTTTTGGTGTAAAGTTTTCTAGACCATAGATTCTAGCTATTTCTTCGATGATATCTTCTTTTATTTTGATATCTTTAGTTGCTCTAAAAGTAGGTACAGTAATATTATAATAAGTACTTTCTACTTCTACTTTAAATCCTAATTTTTCTAATATTCTTACTACTTCTTCATCTTCTAGCGTTCTACCCATATAAATTGATAATGTGTTTTTGTCTAAAATAATATTTTCTTCTTCTAATCTTTTTGGATAAACATCTGTTAAATTAGAAGCAATTATCATATCTGGATTAGATTCTTTTAATAGATAGGCTAGTCTTTTAATTGCTAAATCTGTCATATTAGGGTCTAAGCTTTTTTCATATCTTGCTGATGCTTCAGTGCGTAATCCTAATTTAGTTGCGGTTCTTCTAATAGATGCAGCGTTAAAGCATGCACTTTCTAAGAAAACACTTGTTGTGTCATTTAAAATTTCACTGTCAAGTCCTCCCATTACACCAGCGATACCAAAGTATTTGTCTCCATTTTTAATCATTAATGTGTCACTTGATAACTTTCTTGTCTCTCCATCTAGGGTTGTATAAGTATCCCCATCACTTGCAGTTCCTACTTCAATATTTTTTACTACTCTAGCATCAAAAGCATGCATAGGTTGTCCTAGTTCCATCATTAAATAATTTGTTAAATCTACTAAAAGAGAAATAGAACGCATCCCTACATAAAATAAGAATATTTGCATGTCAAGTGGTGTTTTGTTATTTTTGATATTCTCTATTTTGAGTCCTGTATAACGGTAACATAAGTTATCATCTTTGATTACAATATCTAAATCTTCTTTATCATTAGGAATTTCAAGAATATCTAGTGGTAATAATTCATGATCTGTTATGGCACATATTTCTCTTGCTATTCCATAATGCCCCCAAAGATCTGGACGATTAGTTAAAGATTTATTATCAATTTCAACAACAATATCTCTTACTGGTAGATAATCCTTTAAGTCTCTTCCAACCACCCAATCATCTGGCGCTTCAATTATTCCATCATGATCATCGCTTATTCCTAGTTCTCTACCACTGCAACACATACCATTTGAAAGCACTCCTCTAAGTGGTCTTGCTTTAATCTCTTCACCATCAATATGACCGCCAACTTTAATATAAGCAGTTTTTAGGCCCACTCTGACATTGTTAGCTCCACATACTACTTGAATCGGTTCATTTGCACCATAATCTACTTGTAAGATATGCATATGATCACTATTTGGATGAGCAACACATTCTTTGATTTCTCCAACAACTACATTGTCAAATTTATCCCCCATTATAGTTACTTTTTCTACCTCTGCTGTTCTTAGAGTAAATGTATCCCAAATATTTAACCAATCTATATCTTCAGGATTTTTAATGTGACTCTTTAATTTATTACATGATATTAACATAAATAACCTCCTACTTTAAATCAAATTCTTTTAAATAACGGATGTTTCCACTATTTAAAACACGGATATCATTAATTTTGTATTTCATCATAGCAAGTCTTGTTAGGCCAAATCCAAATGCAAAACCTGTGTATTCTTCGGGATCTATTCCTCCAGCACGAAGGACACTTGGATGAACCATTCCGCTTCCTACCATCTCTATCCAGCCACTGTTTTTACAAGTTGGACATCCTTTTCCACCGCATATTAAACACGACATATCCATTTCATAGCTTGGTTCTGTAAATGGGAAGAAACCAGGACGAAGACGAACCTTTACTTCTTCATGAAATACTTCTTTAAGTAAATTTTGCATAACATATAAAAGATTTTCAATTGTTACGCCTTTATCAATAACCATACCTTCAATTTGAAAGAATGTGTTTTCATGATTTGCATCTAAATCCTCATTTCTAAATACTCTACCTGGTGCACATATACGGAGGGGTGCTCCAAAATTCTCCATAGCATGAATTTGATTATCACTAGTTTGAGTACGTAAAACCATACCATTATCTAAAAAGTATGTATCTTGCATATCTCTAGCTGGGTGGTCTTTTGGTACATTTAATGCTTCAAAGTTATAATATTCTGATTCCATTTCTGGACCTGTTACTACTGTAAATCCCATTCTTTTTAATATATCTGTAATTTCTTTTCCAATTATAGTTACTGGATGCAGTGATCCATTTTCTACTTCATAATCTAGAGTATCATCAAAAGTAATTTCTCCAGAGTTTTCTAAAGTTTCTAATCTTCTTGTTACTAATTCTTCAAATTCTTTCTTCGTATTGTTAATCATAGTACCATATTTTTTCTTGTCTTCGATGCTCATATCTTTTAGACTAGATAAAAGCGAAGATATTTCACTTTTTTTGCCAATATATTCTGATTTGATATTTAAAATATCTGCTTCTTTAGTTGCTTCTTCTAATTTCTTTTGTAATTCTTCTTTTAGTTTACTTAATTTTTCTTCCATATACTCTCCTCCTTCAATAAAAAAATTCTAGAACATTGGGACGAATCTAATCCGTGGTACCACCCAAATTCTAGAATTACTAGCACTTTATCTCGCGTTTATAGCACGCCTACTATTAAAACTCCTAAGTCTGAATTTCATAACTAAAATTATCTAAAAGCAATTTCAGCCTATGTTGCTTTTTCTCTAATAAAGAACTATTAGTTACTACTTAATACTTAATCAACGTTTATGAATGTATTTTAACACCATTTAATGAAAATTGCAATTATTTTTGACTTTAATTTAGATAAAATAGCTATATCCTGGATGGTTAAATTAGTGCCATTTTTCGACATGTTTTGTCGAACTTTTACAGCTTGTTTTTTATATGTTGCTGTGATAATATTTTTCTGGAGCGTTAGGACTGGTGTCTACCAGGCATATCCATGACTATTGTTTTTACCTACCTTTTCATGGGTTTTGGTTGATAATAATAGAAAGGGATTTGTGTGGTTAGTATGAAGAAGATTTTCCAATTACTTATGACTTGGTTTAAACCAAAAAAGGCATCAACCATCACCATTGTATGTAACAACATGGCGGTTAATGTCTATGTAAAAAAAACTTTTAAGTAGGCATTTAGGCCTAATGCTCTACTAATCTAAGTATATACTATTTTTCTTTTAAATTCAAGAATTTATTTAGCGGTTTAATCCTAAACCAAAAAATTCTCTTAATCCTCTTACTTCATAATTAAAGGGATTACTATCCATAATTTTCTTTATCTCTTCTTCTTTTAAAGTTTGGCTATTTCCAATGATTAATTTATCATTTTCTAAATGAATGTAATACAAAATATATTCACCATTTAGTCTTTTAATAATTATTCCTTTATTATATAAAATATCACTCACTTCAAAAAAATAACTTTCTAAGGCTTGATATAAGAAATCAGACATAATTATTTCTTCACTTTCGCCAATGGCATTTTCTATTCCATGTATAATTTGGTCTAATTTACCTGTTAATTTGATGGATTGCTTTTCTTCTTCGTAAACTGTAGATATTTCTTCTTCTACACTTGTTCTAATAAATAGCTCTAAATCTTTTAAAGCAAATGGAGATGTGAATAGATTATCATTTATGATTAAATCTTCCCTCCTTCTTTGTTCTTTGATGCGATTTTCATTTAAAAAATCTATATAATCATTAAAGTGTGTTCTATAATATTTAGCATCTTCTAAAGGAACTAAAAACTTTTCTGAAAAATTAATATCTTTAGCTTTCTCTTCATCTATTTCTATTTTTGTTCCTGACTCATCATATGCTGAAGTATTATAAATATATTTAATTATTCTATCATTTTTTTCTTTTATTTCTGTGGTATCTAAAATAATTCTATCTTCAATAATTATTAATTCTATATCTTTCTCTTCACCATTGTAGTCTACAGTTTTTAAATTAATATTTTGAGCAAATCGGTGATCTTTGATTTTTAATGTGATTAACCCTTGATTTAATAATAAAGTTAAATTTAACAATTGTTCTTCATTATTACTTGTTTTTATTTCTTTTAAATCGGGATAATCTTCTATTAAAGCATCATAGATATCAGAAGCTACAGAAATATTAACAATATTAAAGTTTACTTCATCTGACAATTCATTTTGTAATGCTTCAATTACTTGTTCAAAAATCACATTATCTCTTATATTTTCTGGTAATAATTCTATTATTTTTTTAAACATTTCTTTAAACATATATATCCCCCATTAATTTGGATATATACAATATCATAAGTTAAGAGAGATTGCAAGTGTAATTGTTTAATTTATATATGTACAACGTTATGATGCCACTTCAAATGGACTATTAACTGTGCCTTCACCTGTAAATTTAGTATCAGCCTTCAGATTTATGACAGGTCGGACTCCATATGCACTGTTCACCATGTCGAAGACAAGTTGACCATTTGAATTTACATTGAATACATAAGCATAATACATAAAATCACAATAATATGGCGTCATTGTCCAATATGCTTGATTATTATACAAGTAATAACTGGTATTGTTTTTTTCATATACGCCACCAGCATATGCTAGTTCATCTGCGGTGATGAGTCCTACTGGCTCTTTGATAATATCCCCACTATTATTACAATCTAAACTTGGCTCTTTACTGCTTACTAATCTTCCATATGCTGCGTAATTATGACTATCTGATTTATCCCAACTTTCTCCACTTACTACATTGCGATCACTACAGAATCCTATATTGGTATCTAAATATTGGGAATATGATAGTCCACTACTGCTATACCATGATTGCAATGTGTTGAGTATTGGACTATCTGTATTTTGTCCATGCTGCTCACCACTTGTATACTTTAACCCTACATATATAGTCCAAGAATACCTGTCATTGAATTCTTTTGATATATTTGTTAGCGTTTCTTTACCTGTAGTTGTCGTACTTGTTCCATTATAGATGAGTCTTACACTTCCATCTCCATTAATTCTTACGATCCGCCAATAGTACCCTTCAAAATAAATCCAATTGTCGGTCGGATTACCCGCAAAGTAATAACTTGTTCCTTTCCAATCCGTTGTTTGATACATAACTCCTGTTGTTGTATCTGTTACTGGTATACTAAAGTCAGTTCTTGTTTGGATATCTTTTCCTGTTAGTATTGTATCTGCGGCTAGTAGTGTTTTTTTATCAAAATATAAATAGCACTTACTACTTTTCTTTAAACCACTAAATACATGTTCACCTGTAGATAATGTATAAAGCTTAGCATTTTCATCTTTATTTACATTATCTGTTGTACAATAACTCTTTTCTTCATTAATTGTATATCCACTACTTGGCATTTCTTCTATTTCTGTATACTCTCCTGTATCATCTTCCTGATACATTGCCATTACTTTAAAATCGTATGGTGTATAATTTATTTCACTATGAATTATAGGTACACTATCTGTTGCTCTATATTTAGCACTTGTAAAATTGAGTATGATTGCACTAATTATGAGTACTGCTACTACTCCTATAACAATATTTCTTTTTACATGACTTTTCTTTAATACCTCAAATTCCATAACTCATACCTCCTATGAAGTGCTGCTTCATTTTTATTTAAATAAAAAGCAATTATTATTTAATAGCATTTTGCTATATTTTATACATTTATTATATAGCAAAATGCTATATATGTCAACATAGCATTTTGTTTTAAATTAAAATATGAGGCATACGGAGGCTAAAGATGAATGAGGATATAAGGTGCGAAAGATTAAAGGGTTTAAGAGAAGATAGAGATTTATTACAAAAGGATATTGCTAAATTTTTAAATATTACTCAAGTGGCTTATAGTTGTTATGAAATAGGAAGAAGACAAATACCTATAGAAGCTTTAATAAAATTAGCTAATTTCTACAATACTAGTACTGATTATATTTTAGGACTTACTGATGTGAGAAAAGCTTATCCAAAAAGCATTTTAAATCAAAAATAATATTTTTTTGTTTAAAATAAATACCCCAATACTTGAAATAAGTTGGGGTATTTTAATATTGTTTTAATTTTAAATACAAGACTTAAAATATCAATATTATGTATTTAGGTAATCCAATGGTTAATCTTGTACCCTAATGCTTTTTTATTTAGTCGTAACCAAATAGTAAGTTTAAAAGGGTATTGCCCTGTCAAGCGCCTAACAGGACATCATTATTTTATTATTCACGTTCCAGTTGTTGAGGTTGCCATTCGAATTCACAGCGAACACGTTAGCATTCGGATAGTTATATGGAGACAAAAATATCTCTACTTGATAGATTAACCAATTTAATTATACTATAGTTTATGTGAATTAAAAAGACTTCAACTATCATCATTGTTAAAAACAACTTAGTAGTTAATGACTACATAGATATTTTAGACCTAATGCTCTACTGATTTACGTATATACAATTTAATATATATCTACAAGTGGTTTTCTATAGCTAATTATCGACCACTTTTTAGTCAGGGGGTATATGGAAAAGTGGTCGGTAATTAGCTATATTTTATTTAGCTTGTAAGTGTAGGAATAATTCCTACACTTACCATCTTAGTTAATTTTCTAAACGCATATTTAGTTCTATTAATAGTTGGTCATTTTCTAATGCTTGTTTACGTTTATAATTGCTTGTAGCTCCAATAAATTTAAGCCATCTATTCATGCTACTAGAATTGTCTAGTTCTTCTAGACGACTTCTATCTATTATTTTCATTATATAAAGGTCTTTCATATCTTCATTATCTGGATCTTTTAGATCGCCAAAAAAATATTCTTCAATTATATTTTCTTCATGAGAATCTTCACAGAATCTCAGTTCTAATATTTTGCCAATTTCATTATCATCTTTAGTTCCATAGATTATATTAATTCTAAATTCATCACCTAAATCATGCGTGTTTATTTTTATCATATTATCTCCATAAATAATAATTAAATCACTGCATATCATAAATCCACTTTTATAGATTTCATTAATAACACCTAAGTAATGTACCTCCAATTTTTCTTCCTTCTTAATCCCTAGAAATGTTTCTAAGAAATATTTTAGTTGTTCTTCATTTTGTTTTTCGTAAAATACTTTTTTTAAGCATTCACCATTAAATAAATTCATGATGTTTTTCTCCTTTCTTCCTGTACACTATACTAAAAAGATTGGACATATGCAAATGTCCAATTTGATAGTATTCGTATACGAAATTGATAGTATCTGTATATCAAATTAATAGCATCTATATACCAAATCGATACTATTAGGAAAAATTAAAGAAATTATTAATTTTACATATATTTTACATTATCTTGTTGGACTAATTCCAAAAAATTCTTTTAATAACTCACTTTCTTCATTTTGTTTGCTTAAATGAAATAATTCTTGGGCTTGTGATTCTGTTATTAATTTTTTATCAATTTCTACTTTGTCATTAGTAATAAGAGTTTGATAAAATCCATAGTTTTTTTCTTCTTTAGTTATAATTACACCATGAGATAGTATTATATCAGCTGTATAACCTATAATATATTTTAAAATACTTTCAAATAAGTTTCTAGATAAAACTAAATAATTATCTTTTATTTTTAATTCTAGTACATTAAGAATACGACTTATTTTCTCCATTTGATATTTTGTGATTTTTCCTGTATATGCATATAAGAAATCTTTAAAATCGTTTAAAGACATTGGTTCTATAAATGTATAAATTTCGCTCATTGGTCTTGTTTGTTCATCTAGTTTTATTTCATTTATTATTCTATTTTTATGTAAAAATTGATAATACTTACTGAAGTTGGCATAGTAATAGTAGGATAATTCAAAAGGTACATAAAATAGATTACTAAAATCTTTTAGTATCTCAGTGATAGAATTTGGATTATCTACTTTTTTATAATCCTTATCATAATCAAAAATTTGGGCTAAATAGTTGATTATTACACTATCTTTTTTGGTTATAGTTACTATTTTTACTTGAGTATGATTTTCTTCTTTTTTACAAGTAATAATTATTTTTTCTTGATCATTGTTAGTTACGTATTTAATTAAGTAGGCTTTTTCTTCCCTTGCTATATTTATACTTAATATATAATTGGGATAAATAAACATTAGATTAAGTAATTTATCCTTTCCTTTTATGGGGCTAAAATATTTTACTAATTCTGGTACTATATTTTTATAAGTTAAATATATTTTTTCTTCTATTTCAATTGCACCCAACACTTTAAATTCTATAGGAATTGTATTACATAAATTTTCAAAAAATCTATCTTGTAATAGTTCTACTGGTAGTGATGCTAGTGCTAAATGTAAGATATTTTCGTTCATAACTATCCCTCTTACTTGTTAATTTTAACATGTTAAATATTTAAAGTCAAAAAAAAGAACTAAATTAATAGTTCTCAGCTTTAAGTTCCATAAAACTTTGTGGATGTGCACATACTGGACATACTTTTGGAGCTTCAGCACCAACATAAATGTGTCCACAGTTGCGGCAAATCCATACTACTTCTTCACCACGAGCAAATACTAGATGGTCATCAATATTACCAACTAATTTTAAATATCTTTCTTCATGATGTTTTTCTATAGCTGCTACACCTTCAAATAAATTAGCAATACGGTCAAATCCTTCTTCTCTTGCAACTTCAGCAAATTCTTTGTACATTTCTGTCCATTCATAATTTTCGCCTTCAGCAGCATCTTTAAGATTACTTAAAGTATCAGGAATTTTTCCTCCATGTAATTCTTTGAACCACATTTTTGCATGTTCTTTTTCATTGTTAGCAGTTTCCTCAAAAATAGCTGCAATTTGTTCATATCCATCTTTCTTTGCTTGTGATGCATAATAAGTATACTTATTTCTTGCTTGTGATTCACCAGCAAAAGCAGCCATTAAATTAGCTTCTGTTCTTGAACCTTTTAATTCCATATTCATTACCTCCGCATAATATTATATCTAAACTTAGATAAAAAGTAAATAAATAAAAAATGCTTTACATTAAAAAAATGCACTAGGCATTTTTATCTTTAATTAAAGGGTCGTCAAATTCATCATTCGTATATACTGCAACTGATGGATGAATCTCGACTCTTTTTTCTTCTTCTATCGGCATAACAGGAGTTACTTTCTTTTTGTCTTTATCATGATTTGTACTTGCATCGACTAAATAACCAATTAAAGCAAAGATTAAAATTAATGATATTACTAAAAACCATATATAATTGTCTAATAAAAATTCAATTAATGTATCCATTAGAACCTCCTATTTTAATCTTATGCAAATGGTTTAAGAAATACTTATATTTCCACTTGATGGAACAATATGAATCCATGTATTTCCATCATTTACAGTTATTTCATGACCTTCTTTATCACGATAAACTGTTTGGCTAGATCTCGAATTTTTTTCCCAAGTAATTGGTATTACTTTGCCTTCTGTTATGAAATAACCTTCTCCACTTCCAATATTATCTAAATCTTGACGACCTTTTTCATCATTAGTGATTGTTGTGTATCCAACTTTGTAAGCAATAATATTTTTTACTGTATATTGTTCTTTTGTTTCATAATCTGTGTGTTCTTTATCATTCACAAATTGTTTATAAACTTTGGTCTCACTATCATAAACATAATTGGTCGTTGAACTACCCGAATATTTTATATCAATGTTTGTCGCATCTTCAGCATCGCTTGGTAATTCGACAGATGTTGCACTATATCTTAATAGTAAATCTTTATTTGTTTCTGTTCTGTATCCAAGTCTATTTACTAGATTTCCTAATTCTTTTAAATTAGTAAATGCTTTATGTTCTGTACTTACACCACTAATATTTTGTCTAAAGAAATATGGAGAACTATAAGTTAGACCATTTAGATTATCAATATCTAAACTTGATATATCACTCTGTGCTTGAGGAGACCATCCCCAGTGAACATAGTAAGCATCATTTTCTAATACATAATCGATGTAATAATGTCTAGCACTTCTAACATTTCCTACTACTTCATTCGTTTTATCTTTAAATAAAGCTAGGTATCTAGTAATTCCGCCTTCTACTACCATTTCATAAACTAAATAGGCATCACCTAGCCCTGTATGATAGGGTCTTGCAGCACCAATATTATTAATCATTACCGCATATGGTCTTGACGTACTTTCTAGGTCAACTACTTGAACGGTTGGCTCTTCTTTGTTATCGTTATCATTATTATCGTTGTTATTATTCTCACCAGTTGGATTATCTTTGGATAGTAAGATAACACTTGTTGTTATTCCTCCTATTAATATAACTAAAATAGCAATTAAAATAATTAAATTTTTCTTTCTTAACTTCTTTTTCATTTCTACACCTCTGATTGCAATTTAAGTATAGCACAAAACTAACTATTTGGGTAGGTTAAATTATCTTGTCATATAAATTACTGCTTCTGCACCTTCACTAGCAGCATTAATTATTTGATATATCTCTTTTTTTAGGACATCACCACTAGCATACACTCCTTTAATATTGGTTTCATGATGTTCATCAACTAAGATATAGCCATCTTCCCTTTTTATATCTGTACTTTCTAAAAAGTCGGTATTAGGAATAAATCCTACATAAATAAATATCCCTTTTATATCTATTTTTTTACCATCTTTTAACATTATTCCTTTTAATACATTATCTTCTATTACTAATTCTTGCGCTTCATTATTTAGTATCAGTTCAATGTTACCTTTTTCTTTTACTTCTCTTATTAAAGTATCTTCGCCCCTAAATTCATCTCTTCTGTGGATAAGATATACTTTATTTACAATATTAGATAAATATAGTGCTTCACTTAAAGCAGAAGAACCTCCTCCAATAACAGCTACATCACTATTTTTGTATAATGCTCCATCACATAATGCACAAGTACTAATGCCTTTACCAAAAAACTTTTCTTCATTCTTTAATCCTAACATTTTAGGACGACGTCCACTCGCTATTAAAAGATATTTTGCTTCGTAAACATTATTTGTTGTTTTTACTCTTTTTATATCCTCTAGGATAACATCTGTTACTTTTTCAAGTTTGTATTCTATGCCTAAAATATTCACTTCTTCAAATAAATTATATGCTAGATCAGGGCCACTTATTTTGGATATACCTGGATAATTTTCTATTTCACTTATAGAATTAACCGTTCCTCCTGGTGCACTTCCTTCTAATAATAATACTTTCATTCCTGCTCTATGAGCATAAATACTAGCACTAATACCTGATACTCCCATTCCAATAATGATTAAATCATACATTTTTCTTTCTCTCCTTTTTTACTAATCTTTTGTCATTTATATCATGATATAAATTTTCATATTTTCCTTTCCTACTTAAATAAATTAAATAGGCTAGACCTGCTATAAATAAAATAACAGATATAATTTGAGCAACTTTAAATCCTCCTAACATTAAAGAATCCGTACGCCATGCTTCTATAAAGAATCTTCCTAAGCTATACCACATCAAATAAAGACTTGTTGTTGCTCCTATTTTAATATATTTATATTTTCTGATTAAGATTAATATAACAAATCCAAGTAAACACCATAAAGATTCAAAATAAAATGTTGGTAAGTAATAAACTCCCCCTATATTCATTCCCTCGATAATAAATTCTGGTACAAATAAATCTTTTAAATTTGCATATGTTGTAGCAATTCCATGAGCTTCACTGTTAAAAAAGTTCCCCCATCTTCCTATTGCTTGAGCTAAAATTAGGCTTGGTGCAGCCATATCTAATAGTTTCAAAAAGTTTAAATGATATTTTTTAGCAAAGAAAATTACGGTTATAACACCTGCTATAATTCCACCATGAATTGCTAATCCACCATTCCATATAGCAAATATTTCAAGCAGATTATTACTATAATAAGAAAAGTTGAAAATTACATAATATAATCTTGCTCCTATTATTCCTATAATAATTGCCCAAAATGCCATATTAAAGATTAAATCTTTTGGATAATTAAATTTCTTAGCTTCTCTTTCTAATAAAATTACCCCTATAATTATGCCTATTAATATTAGCACACTGTACCATTGAATATCTATTCCCAAAATACTAAACATTACTGGATCCATATCATCCCTCTTTTCAAAATTTATTATACACTATTTTTAGTTTTCTTCAAAGAAAGAACTGTTTTTTTATCAATTACATCTAAAAATAGATTAATTATTACTACTAGCATTAAACATGAAAATATCCAAAGTGGCATCCATTTAAAGCCACACAAATACACTGAATATCCTGCTAGACTACTTAAGTTAATGATTATTGGTATATATAAATTCTTTCTGTAAATAAAATACCAAATAATAGATAGAATGTCAGCCATAAACATGTATCTTTCATGCATAAATGGTAAGAAGTATACGGCAATTAAAACTCCTAATAAACCTATACTTATCATTTCTTTTTTGCTAATTTCTTTTTTCCTTTTTATAAAATAGATTAATAATCCTAAAAAAATTAAACCTGTTATGATAAATAATATGTAACCTATTATTTTTATATTAGGTAATAATTGATATATATTTGCTAAATTTCTTGTTAAATAAACTGAATAATCTGTTGTTTGTTCTATATATGTTGTAAAACATTTAACTAATGGCATACCCATAAGTATTACAGGTAAGCACATCAATATATTTCCTAAGGGAATTAATAGAAAGTTTAATATAGAAAATTTTTTGTTTACAAAATAAACAATAACATATAATGGTAAAATAAAGATAAATTGAAGTTTAAAACTAAAAGCAATACCTAATGTTAAAAATGATAATTTATATTTCTCACTTATAAGTAAATATAATGATAATAAAACAAAGGTGGTATAAATACTATCACATTGAGCCCATACACTGCTATTTAGAATTACAGTTGGTAAAAATAGGATTACTATCCAACAAAGATAAGCATGTTTGGAATTTGTTAATTTTTTTACTATTAGATATCCGATTAGTCCCATCAAAATATCAAAGACTACTGATAGCATTTTAATCTTTACAATAGCACTTCCTGGTAAAAGCGTTAATAAATACAGTAAAATTAAGTATGGTGGATTGTAATTTCCTAGTCCATTTACAACACTTGTTAGACCATTTGCATCTATTTCATTATACCATTTAAACAGAAATCTTTTATAATCTCCGCTTTCAAATGAAAAAAAGAAGTATTTGATGAGAATACTTATTAAAATTAAACTAATTAATAATAATGTTTTCTTATTCCATAACTTCTTTTTCAATTACTTAAGCTCCTTTTCTATAATATATCTTGGTCTATGTTTTGTTTCACTATATATCTTTCCCACATATTCGCCAATTAAACCGACACTTACTAATTGAACACCACCAATAAACCAAATAGATAGCATAATAAATGCCCAACCATCAACGGTGTTACCTAAAATTTTAACTATAATTGTATAAATAATCATAATAATACTAATAAATAGCATTAAAAATCCTAAAGTCGTAATCATTTTTAGTGGTTTTACACTGAATGAGGTTATACCATCCCAAGCAAAAGATAACATTTTCTTTAATGGATACTTTGACTCACCTGCTGCCCTTTCATTTCTTTCATAGGTAGCTACAGATGTTTTAAAACCAATTAGAGGCACAATACCTCTTAGGAATAAATTTACCTCATCAAAATTCTCTAATTCGTCTAATGCTCTTTTAGACATAAGCCTACAATCGGCATGATTAAATACTACTTCAACACCCATTACTCTCATTAATTTATAGAATGATTCAGCAGTAAATCTTTTGAACCAACTGTCGCGCTTTCTTGAGCTACGAACTCCATAAACAATTTCTGATCCTTGATTATTTTCTTCAATCATTTTATCGATTACGTTAATATCATCTTGCAAGTCAGCATCCATACTAATTGTTATATCTGCATATTTTTTCGCTGTCATTAATCCTGCTAGTAAAGCATTTTGATGTCCTTTATTTCGTGATAATTTAACTCCTACAAATAAAGGATTTTCCTTATGATATTCTTCAATTAGTTCCCAAGTTTTATCTTTTGAACCATCATTTACAAACATTACTTTTGATTCTTTACTAATTTTATTTTCTTTAATTAAGCTTTCCATTTTTTCAGTTAATGCTTTTTTGGTTATTGGTAATACTTCTTCTTCATTATAACAAGGTATTACTAAATATAATATTTTTGACATAATACACCTCTATTTCATTATAGCAATCTAACCATCTTTTCTCAAGTCTTTTATCTTACTTTTATTTAAAATATACTCATGTAGACTTATCCACTCTATACCAAGAATCAATATTGATAATAGTAAGTAGGATAAAATGCTCATGTATGTTCTTTCGCATTTTTCATCTACTCTAAAAATAAAAGTATCACTAACCTCTTCATCGTTTATATAAACAGAACCATTATTGTAAGATTTATAATAAACAGACTCATTATATGTGCCTATACTTAAAACGGAAGAACCTGATAATTTAGATATTTCTATGCGGTAACTTGTGTTTTTGTTTGGAGTAACTTCCGCAAATTTAAATTTAGGATTACTATTGTTTTTGATATCACTACTTATAAATTCTTCTTCGTATAATAATTCATTCGTATCTTCATTATACAATCGAAATAAATACATACTTTCTATTTCTTCATCACTATTATAAATGCGGATTCTTATTTGATTAAAGTTATCTTTTGTTGTAAAAGTTTGACTTATCTTGTTTTCTTTAATATCAATATCACTAAATCCACGGTAAGAAAGTATTCTTATATCTTCATAAGTATCTGTCTTTAATGTGTATTTGGGAAAATTAATTGTTAGTAAAGCAAAAGTTATCAACATTATAGTTATACTACCTATTTTCATTATTTTTTCCTTTTTAGCTATTTCTTTTTGCTTTCCTTCTTCCCTATTTGCATAAATTAAGCCTAAAGGAATGATCATCCATGGTAAAAAAGATAAGCTGTATCTTTGAGCTGCTTCCCAAATAATATAGAATAGAATAGCACCAAATAAAGCAATATAGATTATGGCATCATAATTATATTCTACTTCTTTCTTTCTAAAAATTCCCAATAAGCCTAAAAGAATCATGAAACTAATATATGTTTTTAATATTTGTAAGCTGTATTTCATGAAGATATTGGTATTTCCATATCCACCTAAATATTCGTACAAACCAGTACCATCGGCAGTATTATTTAATTTAGCATATACTCCATAATTGCCACTCGACCATGTTCTAGCTATTTTGCTTCCTTCTAATTTAATCAAACTGATTGGTCCTAATTCTTTTAATCTGTTTTTTATCTCTTCTATATTTCTTTCTTTCTTTTCTTCATAGGTTGGTTCATTATAAGTTAAATCATGATCAGGACTATTATACCCTCCTGTATATTCTTCATTTAATCCCATCATTATCCAGTGTGTTATCGGAAAAGATGCATTTTCATTTAGATCTAATTCAAAATAGTTGTATACTACTTTAAAGCCTAAGAAACCAATTATTAATCCTAGGAATAATGCTATATATATTTTTAATTTATCCACTATTTTTTTGTTGATTAAAATAAACCCTACGATAGCAATTAGTAAAATTATGACAACAATTCTAACCTTTAAACCAATAAAGAAGAATAATCCCGATAAGATACTTAATAGTATTTTATTTTTAGTATTATCTGCTTTTATACTCTTAATCATTAAATATAGGCCAATAACAGCAAAAGGCATACATAAAGTATCAGTATAAAAATAGGAAGTGTATAAATAGAATATGGGATTAATTACCATAAACATGAGAGCAAGTAAACCTGCTTTAGGTCCTTTTATCTCTTTTCCAATTAAATATATAAAGTACCCTGTTGTCGCCATAAATATGGCATTAAAAATTGTTCCCATTAATAAAACGTTAGTAGTACCAAAAATACTTCCTATTTTAGTAAAGCCATAAACAAAAATTAATAAAGGAATTTGGTTGGTGTATTTAGAAAAATATGAACCTGTAATTGTTAGATTGTTTTCGCTAATCATACGATTTACATATTCAATAATATGAGATAAGTCTGTTACTGATGATATTGGCAAAAAGAGTCCTACTAATAATAAACCAATAAAAAATATTATCGATAAAATAATGGCAATTATCTTAATTTTTTTGTTTGATAATTTATCTAATTTTTTATTTAACCATTTAAATAAAAAGAATGTTACTATTGTCCCCAGTATTACAATTAATGGAGATATATTCTCTCCTATTCCATAAAAAGCACTAACTATAGTAATATAAGAGAATAATACGATTAATATCCCTATCATAATTTTATAACTAGTATTAAAAAATTTAGTCATTGCAACACTCCTCTAACATTTATACTAACAGTTATATTATATCTTTTCTGTTGCTTTTTTTCAATATAAGAAAAAATCTATGCAATTAACATAGATTGATTAGACTTTTGAGCTGAATAAACATGTCGAATTTTGTCGAACGCTTTTTCTTGCTTTTTTCTTTGTATTATTTAATAATATAGTCTTGAGCATTAGGACGGATGTCTACTAGCGTTCTTCTTTTCCTACTATTGGATTACCTTCTTTTTAGGGGGTTTGGTTCTTGTAGGAAGAAGTGCATTAATGAAGCTAAAAGCAATTTTAGATTCTATTATAAGTCTTTTTAGGGCAAATAATAAGACATCGACTATCATCATTGTTAATAACAACTTAGCAGTCCATGTCTATCAAAATAAATCTTTGAAGTAGGCATGTCGTTTCCTAATGCTCTACAAATTAAGTATATACTATTTCTTTTATAAATACAAGTAGTTTTATGCTTCTACTACAGTGTATGGATCAGTTGATGTGCCTGAACCTGTGATTGTGACATCGGGCGAGAGGTTTATGACAGGACGCACGTTAATCAAGGTGGGTACACTGTCGTCGTTAAGGCTGCCATTTCCATTCACATAATACACGTATGCTGTGCCGTTCGTATGAAAGTTAGATGGGGACATTGTCCAGTATACTCGGCCTGTATATAGGTAATATCCGCTATTAGCAGTATTCCATACTCCACCAGCATATGCTACTTCATCAGCTGTAATAAGTCCTATTGGGTAATCTAATGCTTTATTTCCTTGACTACTACTTGCTACTGTATACAAATCACTACTATTTTGACAGTCAAATGTTGGATTCTTTGAACTATTTACTAATCTTATATATGCTCCATAATAAGTTGGTGTCGTTCCTGTTCCTCCTTGTCCATTACTGGTTGATGAGCTTGTGCTCGGTTGTCTATCTCCACAGAATCCCGCTTTTTTACTCAAGTATTGTGCATAATTAATTTGTAAATTATTTTCATACCAGGTATCAAGTACTCTTTTTATTCCGCTATTAGTGGTTAATCCATGGACAGCGTTTAATGCATACATATACCCTACATATGCATTATTTTTGTATGTGTTACTATTTATTGAGAATGTACTTTCTTGAATCTGTGTATTTGCTCCTGTTGTATTTGCTGATGTTCCCTGATAAATCATCCTTACACTTCCATCTTCATTTACCCTAATGATTCTCCAATAGAATCCTGCAAATTGTACCCAGTTATCGGTTGGATTTCCTGCAAAGTAAAAAGTTCTTCCTTTACTTGTATCTGCATAGTAGATTGTTCCTGTAGTAGCATCTTTAACAATTGTACTAAAATCATTTCTTGTTAATACTGTCGGATAATTTTCTAATATTTGTTCTCCTGATGTTTCATCTTCTATATCAAAATATAAATAACATTTTGTTCCTTTTTTAGTTAATCCAAGTACATTAACTTGTCCATTCTCATATATTATACTTACTGTGTCATCTTTAACTATCTCTCCATTATTAGACCTGCCACAATAACTTTGTTCTATATTTAATGTATATCCACTTGAAGGTATAGTATCTGCTTCTTCATATACCCCTTCTTCATTTGCTACATATAATGATACCATATTTAAGTCTGGTACTTTATAATTTATCTCACTATTTATTATAGGTACACTATCACTTACTCTATATTTTGCTCTTGTAAAGTTTAATATAATCGCGCTAATAATGAATACTACAACTACTCCTATAACAATACCTCTTTTTATATGACTTCTTTTTAATACCTCAAATTCCATAACTCTTAATCCCTTCTATGAAGTTATACTTCATTTAAATTTATGTGAATATAAGCTATGATTAGATAGTCTCCTAGCTTATATATTAATTATATTATCAGCTAGACAAGAAGTCAAGAAAAATAACACAATTTTCGCCATTTATTTTTTTGGGTGTTATTTAATGAGAAAATATTCTTGGTGATTTATTTATGGAATATAATAATAGATTATTAGAGCTTAGAACATGTATTAATTTAACTCAAGAAGACATTGCTAAAATTTTAAAAATAAGTAGAACTACTTATAAGGATTATGAGCTTCAGACAAGCATTATTCCTATTAAACATCTTGTTACTTTAAGCAAGTATTTTGATGTTTCTATTGATTATTTATTTGAATCTACTAAACTAGTGCAATATGAAAATGTTAAAGATGTAGATAAGATTGAGGCTGGTAAAAGGTTAAAAGAGTTTAGAAAAGAAAATAAGTTAACTCAACAGAAGCTTGCTAATATTTTAAATACCACTTTCTCTTCTATTGCTTTTAATGAAAAAGGAAGAAATTTGATTGCTACGCCTTTTCTTTATACTATCTGTAAAAGGTATAATATTAGTGCTGATTACCTTTTAGGTAAAATAGATAATCCCAAGTATTTAAAATAGTAAAATGACTTGGGATTCTTTTTATAGTTTCGACAATGTCATATTTTGTCGAACGCTTTTTCTTGCTTTTTAACTATAAGCATTCATAATAGTTTACTGTTATCCAGTTATTGGCGGCGCCTGCTTTCTTTTTATCAGTAGTTTAAACTACTTGGATTTTATTCAGGGGGTTTTGACGAAAGTAGGAGGGATGTAAATGAATGAAGAAATTAAGTATTTATTCATTATAATAATTATGCTAATCTCTATTATTAGAGATGACCATAAGAAAAGACGCTGATTTGTAGCGTCTGCAAACCACGCAGGCGTTATCCAATCTGGATAACACTTACATATTTAATATATCATACTTTTTATAAAATAACAAGCTGTTGTGTTATTTTAATCAGTTAAATTTAATGTAGGATATCCATCTTCTCCTAAAATCCATGTGGATAAAGTATAATCAGTTAGACTTTCTTCAATGTCAGTTAAATTTATATTAGCTAAATTACTATTTAAAGTGTTTACAAAAGTATTTGAGCTCATTTCACTTGCACTCATTGCTGTTAAATTTAGTGAAGTGTTATTAGAACCTGCAATAGTGTTTAAAAAGTAAGTATTGGATACATTATAAGTGTTAATATCGTCAATATAAGAAATTCCATATACACTAGAACTTGAAGTTATAGTACCAATATTATATACATTGTTAAGATATAAATAATTGGATAAATTATCAGCATTATAAACTGTTGTAATTCCTGATGTTATAAATTCATTTAAAGAGGTTACATCTCCTATATTATATGAATTAATTATCATAGTTGAAGCTCCAAAATTTGTGTATCCTATTATCCCTGCACAACGTCTTATACTTTCTATATTTCCTGAATTATAGCTATTTAAAATTATACTTTTACTTTTGTTATTGTAACCAATTATGCCTCCTGCTGATACTGTATAAACTCCGCTTAAATCATCTGTTAGAGTACTAATCTTTTCTTTATTTATTGTTTCATTTATTATTATATTTCCTTCTGAAATCATTCCTATTATTCCCCCTGTTCTTAAACCTCCTGTAATTTCGCCACTATTTAAAGATTTGCTAATTATAATATTGCCAGCATAACTATATCCAATTATTCCACCTACGCTGATTTGTATATCTGTAGAAGTTATGACACTACTAGAAACTTTACTTTCATTAAAAACATTATTAATTTCTAATTCTCCATAAACTCTTCCTATTATGCCTCCGACGCTATTAATTCCGTTAATTGCTTGATTTGTGCTGATTACTTCGCCACGATTGTAAGAGTTTTTGATTACTGTTTTGCTAGTGTCGTTGTTATCCCTACCTATTAACCCTCCTGCATTATGTCCTAAATTATTAGTTACTGTTCCTGTATTGTAACTATTATTGATTGTTAAAGTCCCATTGTTGCCACCTACTAGCCCGCCTGTATTATTGCTATTAGTTATATCTCCGATATTATGACTGTTTTCAATAGTTGAGGTTCCTCTTGACCAACCCACTAAGCCGCCACCGCTATAAGCTTCAGTAGCACTTGTAATTATACTATCACTATAGCAATTATTGATTGTTACACTGTTTATTCTTCCAGCAATGCTTCCTATATCTGAAGTAACTTTTGTATGAATTGTTCCCCCTATTCCTAAATTACTTACAGTTCCATTACTTATTAAACCAAATAAACCTTGATATTCATATTCTTGAGTATTATTAATATATAAATTATTTATTTTATAATTATTTCCATTAAAATTTCCCGAAAAATACACATTTTCATTTTCAGAAGTAGAATTACCTATTGGCACAAATCCCTCACCAGTTGTTAATTCTGTTTTTAATTCCTCTATTATTCCATTTCTGTTAATATCTCCATAATCTGTTCTTGTACTATCTTCATAATCTTCATCTTTTTGAAAATCTAGGTCCTTTTCTAACTGAAAGTAATCACCTTCATATGTTAATCCACTATTTACTGCATTAGATAACGCTACTAAATCTTCAATATTTTGAATCAAATATGTTTCTGTCTCTGTTCCCTGTCCTTCAAATGCTGAATCAAAATATAAATAACAACGTGTTCCTCTTTTATCTATTCCTATTACGCTTAAACTTTTTGTTATTATCTCATAGTTTAATTCTATTTCTGGGGCTGCTTCTCCCCTCACTACACAATAGCTTTTTTCTTTATTTAGTTCATATCCACCATTTGGTACATTTTCTACTTCTATGTATTCGTTATTTTCTTTTTGATAAATACTATCTATGGTTAGATCACTTAAACTATAATTAATTGTACTATTTATTATCGGTACACTTGCTACACTTCTGTATTTTGCTTTTGTAAAATTGATTACTATTGTACTTATTATTGCTACTATCATTAATGAAATAATAATATTTCTTTTGACATGACTCACTTTTAATACCTCAAATTCCATAACTCTTATTCCTTTCTGTGAAGTTCTGCTTCATTTATTTATTCCAAGATATAAGCTATGATTAGATAGTCTCCTAGCTTATATACTAATTATAGTATCAGCTAGATAAGAAGTCAAGAAAAATAACACAATAGTGAGCATATTATTTATTGAAATCTAATTAAATGGGAAAATTAACTTGGTGATTTAATATGAATTATAATCTTCTTTTAAAGGAAAGCCGTGAGAATAGAAACTTAACGCAAGAAGATGTGGCTAACATTCTTGAAATAGACAGAAGAACCTATAATCACTATGAAACTAAAGAAAAAATAATTCCCATTAAACATTTAGTTGCTTTGAGTAAGTATTTTGATGTTTCTATTGATTATTTATTCGAATCTACTAAACTAGTGCAATATGAAAATGTTAAAGACGTAGATAAGATTGAGGCTGGTAAAAGGCTAAAAGAGTTCAGAAAAGAAAATAAGTTAACTCAACAGAAGCTTGCTAGTATTTTAAATACTACCTTCTCTTCTATTGCTTTTAATGAAAAAGGAAGAAATTTGATTGCTACACCTTTTCTTTATACTATCTGTAAAAAGTATAATATTAGTGCTGATTACCTTTTAGGTAAAATAGATAATCCCAAGTATTTAAAATAGTAAAATGACTTGGGATTCTTTTTATAGTTTCGACAATGTCATATTTTGTCGAACGCTTTTTCTTGCTTTTTAACTATAAGCATTCATAATAGTTTACTGTTATCCAGTTATTGGCGGCGCCTGCTTTCTTTTTATCAGTAGTTTAAACTACTTGGATTTTATTCAGGGGGTTTTGACGAAAGTAGGAGGGATGTAAATGAATGAAGAAATTAAGTATTTATTCATTATAATAATTATGTTAATCTCTATTATTAGAGATGACCATAAGAAAAGACGCTGATATGTAGCGCCTTACGCAAAAATTTTTGCAGGCGTTATCCAATCTGGATAACACTTACATATTTAATATATCATATTTTATATAAATTAACAAGTTTTTTACATTTTAACTATGTTAATTTAGTTGGGTCTATGAATGTTTTTTAATGTGTAATATGTTTCTAGATTTAATAATAATTCATCTACACTTTTTACTACATCAGTTATTAATATTTCCTCTTTCATTTTAATCACCGTGCCTATTTTAACATATGTATATTCTTTTTTCATTATATTCGACAAAACATGTCAAAACTTCTAAAAAAATACCATTTATCTTTTTTTAATAATATTTTGAGCTTATTCGTGTAGAAATATTAAAAATAAGACTTTCTCATGTAATAATAACTTGAGGTCTTATAATTATGGAAAAAGAGAGAAATTTAGCTTCTGTTGAAGAGAAAGCTTATCAAATTAGAATAAAAAGGGAAATGACACAAAGTGAATTTGCTAAACTTTTAGGTATTTCCACTAGTTATGTTTCAAACTGGGAAAATGGCTATAATGAAATAACGGTTGTTTTACTTAATAAAATATGTAACACTTGCTATGTTACTTTTGATTATATGATGGGTTTATCTAAAAAGAATAATTCTAATGTTGTTATGCTTGATGAAATTGATAAAAAATATTTAGGGAAAAGGCTTAAAGATATTAGAAGAAATGCAAAGTTAACGCAAGAAAAGATGGCTAAAAAAATTAATACTTACCGTTTTTTAATTAGTGATTATGAGACAGGTAGAAAAAGTATTAGTACTGCTGATTTAAAACAGATTTGTGAAACTTTTGGTTATAGCGCTGATTGGTGTGTTGGTAAATTAAGTGAATGTGTTCGCTATAAACCTGTAGAGAAACTTAAAACTAAAGATATGAAAGATATGATTTCTAATTAAACAAAAAGAAGCATATGCTCCTTTTTAGATATTACTCCTTGAAATCGTTAATACTTATAATATTAGATTGAGATCAAAGATAAAATATGTACATAAGTAATACCTGTAGTACATATTTTTATTTTATTCTGATATGCTTTATTTATTTACCCTCTTTTTACCAGTTTAATTTAATAAATAATCATACATATTATATTTAATTATATTAGCACTTAATGTAAATCTATTAGATACTAAATTATTCATAGAACTTACATAATCCTCAATATTATCTAATTCCATTCCTTCTTTTAAAGTGAATTTTCCATTTTTATAGGTACCATAATCACTAACCCAACTTCGATTAGAAAATATCGCAATTCCTGGTGCATCGCTTAATATGTCTTTTCCTACAATTAACCTAGAATCATATTCTACTCCAAAAAGATTTAAAAGTGTTGGCAAAACATCAATTTGACTTCCTACTTTATCTACTTCTATAGTTTCTGCCTCACTATTCCAAATAATAAAATTACTCCTATTTACTTCAATAATTTCATCTCTATCATAGTCGCTAATTTCATTTATTTCATCTATAGTTAAAGTATATGGATAGTGATCTCCTACTAAAGCTATTACGGTATCTTCTAGTATTCCTGCATCTTCTAGACCACTAATTAAACTTTCTAAGGCACGATCAAGTTCAATTTGGGTAGCTAAATAAGCTTTTACATTATTTGAATAAGGTAAGTCTTTTACCAAGTCAATATTTTTTAGAGCTATAGAGTTTCCTGTAGAATTATAAGCATAAGGAGCATGGCCTGATACTGTTACATAGTATGTTACAAAAGGAGTACTATCTTGATATAGTGGTAGTGTTGCATTAATCATGTCTACATCACTTGGAAGCCAACTACAATTAATTAAATCTTCCATACCATTTCCACAGCCCATATAAGAGTTAAATCCTAATGTTTCCATTGTTTTTTGTCTACTGTAATATGTGTAAGTCCAATTATGATATCCATTTGCTGTATAACCTAATTTACTAAATGCATTTCCAAGACCATAGCTAATAGTAGGCTCTAACTTCTTCCAATCTGATAATACCGATTGCGTTGGTATTAGTCCTGTTGTAGCTTGAAATTCTCCTCCCGTTGTACTTAAAAACACTGGAGAATAAAAGTTATTAAAAACAAATCCTTCATGAGTTAGTTTATATAAAGTTGGTGTTAATTCAGGATCGACTGCTATCATGTTGAATCCTTCTGCTAAAAGGAAAATTAAATTCTTTCCTTTAAACATCCCTGTGTATTCATTTTTGTTTGTCGCTTCAGTATTTTTAAAATATTCTAACATACTTTTGATTGTTTCATTCGATTCATTCGCAATTAAACTGTCAAAGTCAATTTCTATTTCATTATAAGTAATCTCTTCAATTGGGTCTTTAGGATCTTCTTCTGTTGGAATATCAGGCTCATCTATTGTTGAAAGTTTTTCCTCAAAACCAAATAGTACTCTTTTTATGTCTAATCTTGTATAAGTATATAAACCAAATGTTTCTGCTGTTTTCATTTCGCTATTAATATTGTAATACAAATTATATGCAGAATACGTATTTTCTTTATTAATAAATAAACAAAATAATGAACTTATCCATATCACTAGACATAAGATAAATGATACAATTATCCATTTAAGACTTGTGCGTTCAAAATTAATTCTTTTATGAAAAATAATTAATAAAATAAGAGGAAGAAGGTATAGTAGCACTATCCATATATTCTTTAATATGACATCAAATATAATGTTAGTAAAATCTAGAGCATTACTAGCTAATCCTAATGTATTAAAAGAAAAAACATTACTAAATAATTTATGAAAGAAAAATTGGAAACAATAATAGAAAATAAATGTAATCGTAATCATATAGGTTAAAATCATGTTTCCTTTTCTTTTAAATATATTTGCTAGTAAGTATAGTATTAATATTAATGGTATGCTAAATAGCAAAGTTAAAAAGATGCCACTTACACTTTTTGTGACAAATATTTTGGTTAGTATTTCTAAATAAATTACTAAAAAGCTTAAGTAAAATATTATATTGAACTGCTTTTTCATCTGTTTCACCTTAAGATTATTATATCAAAATTTAAAGTTTTTAAAAGATAAACTTTTCATTTTTTATCTTTTTGTGTATAATTGTGTTATATGAGGTGGTTGTAAGTGAAAAAAATTTGGAATCTTTATCATAAATATGAAGAAATTGTTAATTATTTAATTGTTGGAGGACTCACAACACTGATTAGTCTTGCTGTAAAATATGGTCTTTTATTTACGATACTCGATGCTAGTAATGCGATGGAACTACAAATTTCCGTTATTGCTTCTTGGGTTTTAGCTGTTTTATTTGCTTATTTTGCTAATCGTATTTTTGTTTTTCACTCTAAATCTAAAGAGTATTTAAAAGAAGTTAGTGGATTTGTGGCAGGTCGTATTGCTACTTTAGTTATGGAAATGGTAATTATGTGGTTCTTTGTTACCCTTCTTGGACTTGATAGTAATTTATGGATAATTATTTGGACAATCGTTTGTCAAATATTGGTTATTGTTGGTAATTATGTAATTAGTAAATTATTTGTGTTTAAAAAATAGTTCAAATGCTATTTTTTTATTTTATTTTGCAAAAAGAGTTTAAAAATTAACTATTGATTGATATAATAAGTTTAGGAGGTATATAAAGTGTTGGATGATATTAATAAAGAAAGAATAAGACTTCAAAAAGAAATTGATTTACTTAAGAGGCGTTATGAATATTATGATCAATTTAATTTTAGTGAAGAGTTGGGTAATGCTATTGCTTTTTTAATTAATGAGTTTGAGAATAAGGATTGCGTTTGTAAAAAAATCGTTTGTGAAATTCCTGAACATACTGAACTTGTTAGTAGACATTTTTTAGGGAAGGATCAATTGGTTACAAAACGTTTTTCAAAAAAGAATTTTTCTTTTATTGTAGTTGTAGAAAAAGAATTTACAAATCAGTTTGAAAACCTTAAATTTGGTAGTTTTGAAGAAATGAAGAATTTACTTGAGATTTCATCACTATTTTTTGTAAAGTATGATGGATTACTTGATTTAGAAATGTTTGGCATTGTTTTCCCTTATTTAAATATGTTTTTTCAATCTTTAAATGAGTGGAGATATAGAACTGGCAGAGTAACATTTGACGAGGATATTTTGAGCGAGACTTTGCTTCAAGTATTAAATTATAGTAGCGTTAAACAGGATTTTAAAGTGAGAATTTAATCTTGCTTTTTTAGATTTAATAGTAGAAAGGAAATCTTATGGATGATTTTATTCAATATCTTTTAGTGACTGAACAATTGGATGAGGTTTTTTGGGGTAAAGAAAAAGAAAATAAAGATGAAGATAACCCTGTTTTAAAAAGAACTTTAAATAAAAAGGAAGATGAGGATTAAACATTATTAACAAGAAAATAAAAGCGATTTTCTTGTTTTTCTATGTAATAAATGCTAAAATATAATCGTCTAATTAAATTTGTGACTTTTTGTAAAATTAATTCGTGTAATACTTTTAAAATCTTACTTCAAAATTTTCCTTCTGTTTAATTACATGAATTTTTAGGTTGGGAATAAATCATAATAATTTGAGAAAGGAGTTAAAAATGTTTAAATTAGTATCAAAATATAAGCCTAATGGTGATCAACCACAAGCGATTGAAAGTTTAGTTAAAGGAATTAAAGAGGGCAAGAAAGAACAAGTTCTACTTGGAGCTACTGGTACTGGTAAAACTTTTACTGTTGCTAATGTTATTAAAGAAGTGAATAAACCGACTTTGGTTTTAGCTCATAATAAGACTCTTGCTGGACAATTATATTCAGAACTTAAAGAGCTTTTCCCCGAAAATCACGTAGAATATTTTGTTTCCTACTACGATTATTACCAGCCCGAGGCATACGTTCCTTCTAGTGATACTTATATTGAGAAAGATGCTTCAATTAACGATGAGATAGATGAGCTTAGACATAGTGCTACTAGTGCTCTTATTAATTATCAAGATGTTATTGTTGTTGCTAGTGTATCTTGTATTTATGGTATTGGTGAGAAAGAAGAATATGAAAAATCTATGCTTGTATTAAATGTCGGAGATCAAATTAAAAGAAATGATATTATCACTCGATTAGTAGATATGACTTATGAGCGTAATGACTTAGATTTCCATAGAGGCACATTTAGAAGTAGAGGGGATATTATTGACGTTATTCCTGCTAATGAACATGCTCATGGAATTAGAATTGAACTTTTTGGAAATGAAATTGATCGAATAAGTACTTTTGATCCAGTGACAGGAGCTATAGTTACTAATAAAAAAACAGTTACTATTTCTCCAGCTTCACACTTTGTTACTAGTCCTGAGAAGCTAGAAGAAGCAATTAAAAGAATACAGGATGAACTTGATGATCGGCTTAAAGAACTTAAAAGTGAAGGTAAGCTTTTAGAAGAACAAAGACTTAGAGAACGAACAAATTATGATATTGAGATGCTTAAAGAAACAGGATTTTGTAATGGCGTTGAAAACTATTCTAGACATCTTGCTTTAAGAGGGCCTGGGGAGACTCCTACTTGTTTGATTGATTTTTTTCCTAAAGATTTTTTGCTTGTAGTCGATGAGTCCCATGTAACTTTACCTCAAGTTAGAGGAATGTATAATGGGGATAGAATGCGGAAACAAACTTTGGTTGATTATGGTTTTCGCCTTCCTAGTGCACTAGATAATAGACCTCTTAACTTTCAGGAATTTGAAAGTAAAATTAATCAAGCTCTATATGTTTCTGCTACACCTGGAGATTATGAACTTGAACATACACATGGGGAATATGTCGAACAAATTATTCGTCCTACAGGTTTACTTGATCCAACGATTGAAGTTAAACCGACAGAAGGACAAATTGATGATATTATTAGTCAAATACGGGATCGTATAGATAGAAATGAAAGAGTTTTAATTACTACTCTAACTATTCGTATGAGCGAAGAACTTACTAATTATTTAAAAGAAATGGGAATTAAAGTGGCTTATTTACATAGTGAAATTAAGACTTTAGAACGTTTAAAAATTATACGTGAGCTTAGACTTGGCGTTTATGATTGCGTAGTTGGTATTAATTTACTTCGTGAAGGTCTTGATATTCCTGAGGTTAGTTTGATATGTATTCTGGATGCAGATAAACAGGGATTCCTTAGAAGTGAACGTAGTTTAATTCAAACTATAGGACGCTGTGCGAGAAATGCTAGTGGACATGTTATTATGTATGCTGATACAATTAGTGAAGCGATGGATGCAGCAATTAAAGAAACTGCTCGTCGTCGGGAAATACAAGAACAATATAATGAAGAGCATCATATTACTCCTAAAACTATATCTAAAGAGATTAAAGAGGTTGTTTCTAATGAAATTGAAGATAAAGCTCAAAAACCTAAGATGAGTAAGAAAGAAAAAGAGAGTATTTTAGCAACATTAGAAGATGAAATGAGAGAAGCTGCTAAAAACTTAGATTTTGAGCGAGCTATGGAACTTAGAGATATTTTGTTTGAAATGAAGAAATAGAAAAAAGACTCAATTGAACTGTATCCTATAATTTGGGCAGTTTAAATTGAGCCTTTTTTATTCGCCAAAAATTTCAAAAATTTCACTTAGGAAAGATTCTCTTTTCCTTGGCTTTTCTTCCCTTTTGTCTCTATTAACTTTTTTCTCTATTTCTTCAATTTTGGTTTCTTCTTTTTCCATTAATTTTTCAAGTTCACCACGATCAAGCCAAATACCACGACATTCTGGACAATAATCAATTTCAATTCCTTTCTTTTCTGTCATTAACAATGTTACATCTTTACATACTGGACATTTCATAAATTTCCTCCTTGTATAACTATTATATCAATAATTGTTTTAAATTAGCAATCTTTTTTAAACCTTAATACTTAGGCTAATTAAAATGTTTCACATTTTATGGATAAAAACCATATAGACTTTATTTTAAGAAACCTTTAATTATAACTTCTTCAGCTTCACTTTCATTTAAACCTAGGGTCATTAATTTACTTAATTGTTCTCCTGCTATTTTTCCTATTGCTGCTTCATGAATTAGATTAGCATCAATATTTTTAGCATAGATTTCTGGAATGGCTTTTACTTTTCCTTCATCTTTAATAATAGCATCACATTCAACATGAGCATAACACTTGGTATTCCCTGTTATATTAGAAATAAATTCTTGATAAGAGGATCCTTCTGCAACACTTCTGCTTGTTACATGAACACTGGCATTTTCGCCATTTAAATTTACTATAAATTCTGTTTTAGCTGTTTCTTTACCTGTTGTAAGTATTTTTTCAGATATTTCTAGAGTTGTATCATCATCTAGATCTGCTTTAGTAATTCTAAGTGTATCATCAACTCCTTTTATTTGAACACTATCCATAGTCATTTTAGATCCTTTTTTCATATATATTTCTGTAGTAGGATTAAGTACTTTCTTTCCTGTTCCTTTGCCCTCACCATAATGCTTTTCCACATATTTTACTTTAGCATTCTCTTCTAAATAAAATCGGTGAATTCCATCATGCTCGGAATTTTGGTGTAAATCATTGTGAATACCACAGCCAGCCATGATAATAACATTGGCATTTTTCCCAATGTGAAAATCATTATAGACAACATCAGTTAGGCCACTTTCCGTAATAATCACAGGTATATGTACTATACCAAAAAGAGTATCTTCTTTGACATAAATATCAATTCCACTTTTATTCTCTTTTGTTACAATATCAATGTAAGAATTTATTTTTCTTTTTATGCTTTCGCCATTTTTTCTAATATTGTATGCTTCAGCATTTTCATCAAATTTATCATTAATTTCTTTTAATAGCTCTTTATCTATATTATTCATGGTTACCTCCTCTTAGGCAATCTGAACTTAAAATACCTTTTAACATGACATCTTTGTTTCCTACTTCTTTAATCTCTCCTGCTTCTAATAAAATAATTTCATCAGCAATAGCTAAAATTCTTTCTTGATGAGATATTACAATTGTTATCCCACTTCTTTTTGTCCCTATTTCTTTAAAAACCTCAGTTAAATATTTAAAGCTCCATAAATCTATTCCTGCTTCTGGTTCATCAAAAATAGATATACTTGGACATCTTGCTATAATTGTAGCTATTTCTATCCTTTTTAGTTCTCCTCCTGATAAAGAGTTATTTAATTCTCTATCTATGTATTCTTTTGCACATAAACCTACTCTGGATAAAATATCACAGGCTTCTTTTTTTCCTACTTCGCTTCCAGTTGCAATTTTTAAGATATCATATACGGTTAATCCTTTAAAAGTTACTGGAGATTGAAAGGCAAAACCTATGCCTAATTTGGCACGTTCATCAACACCTAAATTAGTGATGTCTTTACCATTATAAATAATATTTCCTGTATCAGGAGAGACAAGTCCCATAATTATCTTCGCAAGTGTTGATTTCCCACTTCCATTGGGACCTGTTATAGAGTAGAATTTATTGTCTTCTAACGTTAAATTTATATTGTTTAAAATTGTTTTATTATCTCTTTTAAAATTTATATCTTTTAATATTAACATTTGTACCTCCTTATATTATTTTTTTCCTTTTTTCATTAAGACTATTCAATTATATCATTTTTTGGTTATAAATAATAGCAATTGATTTCTTTTTTATTGGAAATTCTCTTAATTGGTGTTATAATTAGCTAAGTGATTTAAGTGGGAGGTGGAGTATGAAAACTTATAAAGCTAATTTACCTAAGGGTGTTAAAAAAACATTTGCTAGAAAAAAAGGAGTTAAGGTTAGACTTATTAATAAAAATTTAAAGAAAAATAAATAGTGTTAATAACTGTTGAGTTACTAACACTTTTTTAAATAAATTAAAAGATTTTCAAAATTATCTAATATAAATTGTTGTGCTTCTCTTCCATAGAAAATTTGATCAAATTCTTTATAAGAGGTTACTATATGCTGAATAAATATTCCTAACTCTTTTCCTTTATTTGTTGGTCTTTTTGCATAAGAACCATTATATGCTATCATTTCTAATAAACCAACATCAACTAGCCAATTTGCTACATCGCTTGCTTTTAAGTTTGCCATATCTATATCTGTTTTTAGTTTATTTATTCTTTTAACAATTTTAGTTATAGATATTGGTTCTTTATAATATTCATATTCTTTTAACTTCTCTATTGGTAGATTAAATGGACGTTTATTGTTATTTTTCGCTTTAGTTTCTTTATTAATTATTTTTTTTAGTACCGAATTCACATAAAATAAACATCTTGTTATTCTAACATTATTAATTAAATCATCACTTTTTACTTTTTCACCACTTATAGGATCTATTCCGTTAGCCATTTTTTCTATATATTGTTGAGCATGTTTTAATAATTCATTATCCATTAAAAATTCCCCCTTTGGTTTTAATTGCCGTTATTTTAATCGAAAAAGAGGAATTTGTCAAATTTTAACATCATTTTGTTAATAGTTCGATAAAGTAATTATTTAAATTGTCATTTCTAGCTAGAATTGGGCCTATCATTGTTGTTGCATAAAGGTTTTTATATGTAAAGCCTTCTAACTTAGTTTTGTTATTTCCTATTCCTTTTTCTATATTAAATATAACATGATTAGATCCATCTAGTAAATATTCTGTATTTTGGAAACCTTTAATTATTCCCTTGCATAAAGAACTGGTTGCTTCTACATCAGAAACTATTCTTTCTTCATATCTTTTTACTTCATATAAATCTAGAAAAGAAAAGATACTTATTGCATTTCCTGTTACTAATAATATTTTTTCACTTTCAATATAGTTTAATAATTCATCTTTGTATGGTAACAGGCGTTTTTGTATTTCTTTTAAATAGTTTTCTCTTCCACTTCCTAAATAAATTAAGTCATATTTATTCCACTCTATTTTATCTTCTTTATCTATATCTATTACTTTATATTTTATATTTTTTTGATCTAAAGCATAAGTTAAGGCTTTAATATTTCCTATTTCACCATATAGTGTTAATTCATCAGGATAAAGTCTTGCTATGGTAATCATTCTTTGTCCTCCTTAAATGTATTTGTAAATGGGTCCATATAATCAAAATTTAGAATTCCATATACTTTTTGGGATTTACTTTTTATTATATCCTCTTTTATTTCATCAAGAGTATTGGCAGTAATAATTTTTTCTTCGGGTATGTTTGCTAGAAGTAATCTTTTTTTAATATTTTCTTTATCAACACCTACTGCGTATACTTTGTTTAGGGTGTCATTATTTAATAGTTCAAATTCTACATCATATAACCAAGATATATCATAGTGATCATATCTTCTACTTATCTCTTTCCAACCGATAATTACATCTTTTAAGTCTGGATCTAAATACACTTTAAATACACATGCATTATATGTTGTTGCATTTTCAGCCTTACAGTTTAAAGCTTTATATAATTTGTCTTTTTTTACAAACTCAATATTTTTGTTATGATTATGAGTGTTAATACTTTTTATGATATTTTCTTCTTCAATATCTAACTCTTTTAGGAATGTGTAACTGGCTAAAGTATTATAAGCATTAAATAGCATATCTCCTCCAATACTTAATACTTGTTCTCCTATTTTTATTGTTCCTTCTTCTAAGCTTAACTCTGTTCCGATAATTTCTGGTTTATTCCATTTTAAATCACATTCGAGACAACTATATTTTCCTAGTGTTTCAAAATTATAATAATCATATGTTAATCTTTTGCCACATTTTGGACAATAATAAGTATTTAGGTTTTCAAATATTTGTTTTTTATAGGAATATTTATTTTTATCTACACTAAAATAAATGTTTTTATTTGGTAAGTCTAGTTCAAAATTTCTTAAATATGGTTCATCCATAGTGGTAATTATTTTGGTTTCTTTTGGTATATTTGTTTCAATTTCTTTTAATATTATGTCTATGTTGTATTGTCTTGGAGGTTGATCTTTGGTTAGATTAGTTACAATTAAATAATCTGGTTTTATTGCTTTATACATTTCTTTTACATATCTTTCATCTACTTCTAAGACTAAAATATCCTTTTTTATCTTTCCTCTTAAATTACAATCCTTTATACAAGTAGTTACTACTCCTCTTTTTAAATTAGATCCCATATCATTAAAGCACACAGAATAACCATTATCTTTTAGGGTCTTGGCGATAAGTTTAGCAGTGCTTCCTTTTCCTGATGATCCTGTTACAAATAGTTTTATTTTGGGATAAGTTAATTTATTTAAAATATGAGGGTTAACTGCTAAAGATAGCATTCCTGGTAGAGAACTTCCCCTTTTTAATATTTTTCCAGCGATAAGAGTTAGTTTGCCTACTATTATACTCAATGTTTTCAAATGCATCACTTCCCTTATCTTTATTTTATCATTAAATAGTGTTTTTTTAAATGTTATTTGACATCATTTTCATTTTATAGTACTATTAATTTATTAACAGTAGAAGGAAGTGATTATACTTATGTGTGGAATTGTCGGGTTTGTTGGTAAAGATAATGCAGTTCACAAATTAATTCATGGGCTTAAAACATTAGAATATAGAGGGTATGATTCAGCAGGTGTGGCACTATTACAGGATAATGATATTACTGTTGTCAAAGATAAAGGAAGGATTGCTAATTTAGAAAATATTTTAAATTATGAAGAGTTAACAGGTACAATTGGTATTGCTCATACTAGATGGGCTACTCATGGTATTCCCTCTAAAGATAATGCACATCCGCATATGGATCCTCATCATCATTTTGCTGTTGTTCATAATGGTATACTTGAGAATTATTTAGAATTAAAAGATTTTTTGCTTAGTAAAGGATATTCTTTTGTATCAGAGACTGATTCTGAAGTTATTCCGATACTAATGGAATATTATTATGAACAAGAAAAAGATGTTTTAAAAGCTTTTAAAAAGACTTTGAAAGATTTAAGGGGCAGCTATGCGATATTAGTTATTTCACCCCTCTTGCCTGATACAATATTAATTGCTAAGAAAAATAGTCCTTTGGTTATTGGTAAAGGTGAAGATGGAATTTATGCAGCATCTGATATACCAGCGATTATTAGTTATACAAAAGACTTTTATTTTTTAGAGGATGGAGAGTCAGCAATAATTACTGATGAAATTCATTTTTATAATTCAGAATTTAAAGAAATTTATAAAGATAGTAAGACTATTCATTGGGATATGGGAGCTATAGATAAAAATGGATTTCCTGATTACATGCTTAAAGAAATTTATGAACAACCAGATGCTCTTAAAAATTCTTTAAATGGTATTATTAGTTTGGATCATCCAGTTAAATTCCTTAATTTTTCTTTGGATAAGAAATATTTAGAAAGTATTAGGGAAATTTATATTGTTGCTTGTGGTACAGCGATGCATGCTGGACTTGTAGGAAGATATGCTATAGAACAAATATGCAGAATTCCTACTTGGGTAGAAGTAGCTAGTGAGTTTAGATATCAAAACCCTATTGTTGATGAACATACTTTGTGTATCTTTATTAGCCAATCTGGAGAAACTGCTGATACGATTGCTGCTTTAAAACTAGCTAAAAAATTAGGTGCTAAAACGCTTACTATAACTAATGTTTTTGAATCGTCGATTACTCGTGAAGCAGACTATACAATTTATACCCATGCTGGTCCTGAAATTGCTGTTGCTTCAACTAAGGCTTATATTTCTCAAGTAGGGATGATGGTAGCATTAGCCATCTATATTGCAGAATTACTAGGAAAAAATCAAAGTGAAGTTGCTCAAATAAAAAAGGAATTATTAGAGCTTCCTTCTCTTATGAAACAAGTGATAGATAAAAATCAGGAATATTTAAAAATAGCTAAAAAAATGGTTAGTGTACAAGATTTGTTTTATATTGGTAGAGGTAATGATTATCATGTTGCGATGGAAGGATCTTTAAAATTAAAAGAAATATCTTATATCCATAGTGAAGCTTATCAGGCTGGAGAATTAAAACATGGGCCTATAGCCTTAATTGAAGATGGCACTTTTGTTTTGGGAATTATTACTGATCCAAAACTCTTTGAAAAAACACTTAGTAATTTGGAAGAAGTTAAATCTAGAGGAGCAAATGTTGTATTGGTTACTAATGAGGATATAAAAGAAGATATAGTTATATCTATTCCTAAAACAAATACATTATTAAGTCCTATTTTAGCAATTATTCCTTTACAATTTATTGCTTACTTTATTGCCAAAGAAAAAGGCTTAGATGTGGATAAGCCTAGAAATTTAGCTAAGTCTGTTACGGTAGAATAAAAGAACTGGAGAAAATTCAGTTCTTTTTTACTTTAAATAAAAATTTTATATTATTATTCCAAAAACGTTTTATTCTTTTTGGCTCTTTTATAATTCGATATAACCACTCTAAATTCAGTTTTATCATAATTTTAGGCGCTCTTTTCTTTGTTCCACTTAAAACATCAAATGAGCCTCCAACACCTATAAAAATACCTTTTTTAGCGTTGTTTATATATTTAGCAATTAATTTTTCTTGAGCAGGTATGCCTAATGCTATAAGGCAAATATCTGGTTTTTTGGCTATAATTTCTTCCATTACTTTGCCTTTGTCTTTAGCATATCCATTTTGATAACCTAATAGATTTATTCCTGAATATTCTTCCTTTATTTTCGCTACTAGTTTTTCTAATACATCTTTTTTAGCACCAAATAAGTATAAACTATATCCCTTTTCATTAGCTAATTTTAATAAATATTCGCATATTTCTATTCCTGTTATTCGCTCTTTTATGTTTATTCCTATTTTGTTGCAGGCTTTTACTATGGAAATACCATCTGGTACTATGATGTTTGTTTTGTTTAAAATAATTTTTTCTAACTCTTTATCTTTTTCACAAGAGATTAGAGTTTCTGGATTAGCTGTGATGATAAACTTTTTAGTTTTATTTTTTAAATTATTGTTTAATTCTTGATAGAAGTTTTCTTTTGTTTTTTGATAAATATGTTTTAAGTACTCATTCATTATATAATCTCCTCTATAAATTTTAACCATTCTTTTTTTATTTTTTCAAATTTAAAATTTTCAGAAGTTTTTCTAGCATTTATACCCATTTTTTGTTTTTTGTTTAAAGGCATTTTTAAATAATTGAATATTTTATTAATGTAATCTTTTCTATTTCTATTCTCAATTATGTATCCATTTTTAGAATTTATGATTTCTTTAGCACCTTCAGCACTTGAATAAGCTATACAAGGAATTCCATAACTCATGGCTTCAATAAGTACTAGCCCAAATGACTCTTCTTTAGATGTCATCAAGTACATATTAGAATTTGTTAGTATTTTTTTCATTTTCTCGTTTGGTTGAAATCCCCATAATTTTATATTATCTTTTAGTTCAAAGTTTTCTATTAAAGTCTCTATCTTTTCGCGACTTGAGCCATCACCAAAAATGTTTAAAAAAATATTTTTATCTTGTTGGACCAATTCTTTCATAATATAAATTAGTTCATCCATTGCTTTTTCTTCTTCTAATCTTCCAATAGAAATTAAATTATTTGTTTTTAGATTAGACATTTCACTTTCAGTTGGATAGTAATTTAGTGCTAGTGGAATATATTTAACTTTAATATTTATACTCTGTTCATATTCTTCTTTCATCTGTTTATTTACTGGCATTATATAATTAATTTCTGTTAAATTATTTAATTTTTTTATATATTTTGTTTTTATATTATAAGTATGTTCTTGATGGATTTTTATTATTTCATTTCTTCCATGTTTATTTAAAATCTTACTAAAACTATATCTTGTTGAAATTATTATTTTTGCATCACTATTAATAATGGCTTGTTTTATTAAAACATTTTTATTAATTAGTATATTAATTGCTTTAAATCCTTCTTTTATAATTTTTACAATATTCAATTTTTTTATAGCATTTTTAAATTCATCTCTATTAGATGATGTGTTCATTAAATAAGTTACTTTAACATTATTATTAATTTTAAAAGGAATATTATCAGACTTTTTATATAATGAAATAATTTCAACATTATAACTTTCAGATAACATATTGGCAGTATTTACAATAACATTTTCTACTCCTCCATACCCTAGGTGCAAGCCTAATATTGCTATTTTATTTTTTGTAATTTCTGGTTTTTCAAATACTTTTAATTCGTTAAACAAATAAATGAAATATATTGAAATATATATTGAAACCGCAGGAGCAAGGTATGTATGACCAGCAGTAGAAGAAATTCCAAGTGTTAATAAAATAATCATAATATAAAAGAAAATATTTGTATTAAATTTAATATTATTTTGCTTTTTTTGTTTCCAATATAAAATAAATGTGTATATAAATGGGAAAGCAACAATAAATAATGCTAATATTCCTAAATGAAAAAATACATCTAATACATCTATTTCTATTAATTTTTCTACCCTAGGATTGTCAACTCTATTTGTATTTGAGAATCCCATGCCAAAGAAGGGATAGTCTGGTCTATAATTTTCACTGTAAATATAATAAGAATTTAAAGCATAAATATCTCTATCACTTAATAATATTGATCCAATTTTTTTTAATGAAGCTATTAATTCACTTTCGTTATCATTATTCCCATAAATTTCAGACAATTCATTTTCTAATTCTTCTATTTCTTGTAATTCCTCGTTAGATATAGAACTTTTTAGATTCATAAAAGAATAGTTATTAACCATATAAAAGGTAGTTATTAATAATGTAACAAATATTATTATAACGGTTTTATCTAAAAATTTTCGTATTCTTATTATAGATGTGATAAAAATCAAAAATGTAATAATTATAATGCCAAATAAAGTTACCTTTGTTCCTATTAAACTGATCGCAAAAAGGCTTAATGAGAAAATTACACAAAACATAATTTTATGTTTTTTTAATAATTGGTAAATGAAGGGAAACAACAATAACAATATTGTAGAAACTTCGTTGGCAGAAAAAAACCATCCCACTGATCCTGCATAATTAGCGTTAGAATATGACTTAAAATTAACATCTAATAGCGTTGGAATAATGATTATAAAAATATAACATATTAAGTTCCACAACATTATTTTATTTAATTTATCTTTTTCAAAACCACTTTCATCAAATATGTTCAATAGTGCAAATGTTAACACTGGAAAATAAATAAATTTTAATATGTACTTTAACTCACTTATTAGAAAGTTTAGATTTATAAGATCATTTTTAAATAGGAAATAACTAATAACATAAATGAATATTCCTAAATAATAATATATAGATATTTTCTTAAACTTACTTGCCGAAAAAAAGAATATATAAATGTATGATATAATTATGGCCAATCCTTTTATGATCATTCCTACTGATAAAAAATCTTCTATTATTCTATTATTTAAACTAGTTAATAAGTCCAATAGAGGAAGTGTAATTAAAAATATTTCTAATAGTCTATGCCTTTTCATTTTTACCTCGCTTTTATTAATTATACCTTATTTATTGTACTTTAAAAAGCATAATTTATTAATTATGCCTAAAATTATATATATCACAATATATTTTGGTTAATATTTTATTTGTTTTTACTAGACGTTTTAAATAGTTAAATTTCTTTAAATATTTACAATTTCTCCAATTAGAATCTAATTGATTTAAATATGTAAAAGCCCTATTGATAAAATCATTTCTTATATGCCTGTCTTTTATATATCTTTGTTGGATAGTATAATCAGTTAAAATCATTACTACTAAATTTGTTATATGTTCTGGAGAATAGTTCACATTAATCATTTCTTTTGTAACTATATCAGCAATTTTTAAAATATCAAATATTCTTTTATCTCTTACTGTGGTTTCGCTTTTTTCGTGTATAACATAATAAGTTAGATAATCACTTACCTTTCCTATTTTCTCTGCATTTATTAATGCTTTAATGACAAATGGAACATCTTCGTATTTTAAACCTTCTTCAAATTTTATATTATTATCTCTAATAAGCTTTGTTCTGTAAATTTTATTACAAGGACCCAAATTAATATAATTAATCAAATTTGGTTTTTTTTGCAATGAAGTATCTAGAAACTCTATAAAATTTATCTTTTTTAAATGATCATTATCATCTTCGTAATAGTTACATATTACAATATCACAATCATCTTGAGTTGCTTTTTCAAGCATTTTTTCACAAAAACATTTATCTAAATAGTCATCTGAATCTACAAAGGCTAAATATTTTCCAGTTGCTTTTTCAATCCCTAAATTTCTAGTTTTTCCTATACCTTCATTTTGTTTGCTTATATATTTTATCCTTTTATCTTTATAGGTATTTATTATTTCCTCTGAACCGTCTGTAGATCCATCATTAATTATTATTATTTCGATTTCTTTTATACTTTGGCTTATAACTGAATCTAAACATTTTTTTAAATATTTTGATGTATTATAAACTGGGATTATTAAACTAATTTTTGCCATTTTCACCTCACTATATAATTATAAAATAAATATGCATTACTTTTAATTAGGAAATTTCTAATTCTAGTTTTAATACTTCCACCTTTTAAATGATCAAAACATTTCTCTTTCTTTAATGTTTTATTGTATTTTTTAAAATCTTTATATTTTAATCTTGTAGAATAATAAATTAAAGAATTATTAATAAATATCAAGAAATATGTGTTGTATTTAATATCTTTTAACTCATTTTTTAGAAAATTGGCTTGTAAAAGCATATCATCCATCTTTTTTATTTTTTTAGAATAGTCCTTTGATGTCATTAGGCTATTTTCTCTTTCTACATAATTATACCCAATATAAGAAATAGACTTTACTGTTTTTGCTTTGGCTATGATTAATGGGGTTAAACCATAATCCTCTGCTATACAACCTTCCATGTATTTAAATTTATTCTTTTTATAGAATGTGCTTTTGTAGCAATAGCACCAAGCATTTTCAATATAGTGATATTTGATTATTTTTTTAAAAGCTTCTATTCCATTTAAATGATCAAATGGCTTTTCTTCGTACTTTATTACTTGATTATTTTTTATATTTTGAACTTGAAATCTTAATAAATCAGGTTTATCTTTTAATTCATTATTTAAAGTTTCTAATAATTTAAGTTCATAGTAATCATCACTATCAAGAAACAAAATATAGTCTCCTTTTGCTTCTGTTACGCCGATGTTTCTAGCTTTTCCTAGCCCTGTATTTTCAGCATATATTTTTTTGAAATTCTTATATTTTTTAACATATTGGTCTACAATTTCTTCACTATTATCAGAACATTTATCACAAACTATGATAACTTCATAGTTTGTGTATGTTTGGTTTATTACAGACTCAAAGCATTTTTTTAAATACTTTTCTACATTGTAAACTGGAATAATTATACTAAAACTTTTAGTCATTATAATTGTTTCCTTTTATAATGTCTGCTGTTGTTTTCAGCATTTCTTCAAAATTATTTTTATAATTACTACTGTCAATCTTTAGCATTCTTTTTATTTCACTATCTAATTTATTTAAATCTTTATCAATAAAACTAATAAATTTATTTCCTTTTAGCATATCAACATATTCATTTAGTTTATAATTATATGAACTCATTACTATACAAGGAGTATTGGTAATCAAAGAAAAAATTAGTCCATGCAATCTATCTGTAATAATTAATTTGTGTTTTGAAAAATTTTTTAATTGCTCATGTATCACAAAATTCCTTTGATCTTTTCTAATATCAGAATCCCACAAATTATTAGTATAACTATATCCAGAATCATTATTTTTAATTATCTTAAAGATATCATTATATAGTTTGGAATCAAACCCACTTTCATCATTTAGATCTCTAATGCAGCAAAGTATACCCTTTCTTTCGTAATTAAATTTGTAACTTAAGATTAAAGCTGAATCCATGGCTTCATAACTTTTGACATTAGGAAAATTTTCTTGAGCAAATTTTAAGCTTATATTTCCTCGTGTAAATATTGTTAAATTAGAATGAGCATTATAAATTTTTCTACTAATTTCTAATTCATTATCATTGGTGAAATATATTGTTTGTGGTAAAATGATAATTTTATTATTAGGGAAATTTTCCACAACATATCTATGAACACTTTCTTCCTTTAAATATTTATCTCCCATGTTTCCACCACCATGTAAAAATATTAAATCATCCTCATTAATAATATTCATAAAATATGGTAAATAATCGTTAAATTTATAAGTGGATATTTCAATTAATTTATAATCCTTAAAATACCTCCTAATAAATTCATATTCTCCAGTTGCAATCGCAGCATCACCAATATTACTGTGCTCACTCGTACCAATTAATATAATTTTTTTAGCAAAATATAAATTTGATAATTTTTCATCTCTTATAAAATCATATTTTTTTTCAAAATCATATAATTGATCATGAAGTAATTTAATTTTGTTTTCGATTTCATTCATCATACTATTAGTATGATCATAGTCTTCTTTTATATTCTGTAAATTTTGGTTATCCTTTTTTAAATAGCTATTGATATCTTTCTTTAATGATTCACTATTTTTTTTAATACTTTGTGATAATTGGTGTGTTTGATGTGTTAAATTATCATTAATAGCTTCTGTCATAATATTATAAAATACTCTTTTAAATGGCCTATAAAGTGGACTTAATATTTTTTGCTTTAAACTAGGTTTGTTCTTTTTGTTTATGTTATTGACTTTGTTTTTCTTAATAACAATATCTTTCATATAGCCATTTTCAGCTTCAAATAAACGTAATTCAAATACTTTTTCTAAACAGTTATTGTCATAAATTTCCTTTTTCTGATTATTTGCTAAAGCTTGTGAAAAGATTCCCTTCAATCGAATTAGTTCATCTTCAGTCACTTTTCCGTTCCAAGGAGCAACAATTTTTAAATCTTCCTCAGTCAAATTTACTCCTAATTTAGCAAAATTATTTTTAACTAGTTCGCGCATCATATCAATTGTTTTTTGATTTTGTCCTGCTGAACCAGCATGCCATCTATGATAATAAAGTACTTCAGGAATACTTCCAACTTTCATTCCTTTATCAAAGCACCTTAACCAAAGTTCCCAATCTTCTACATGACTTCTAGATTCATCATACCATAAATTATTTTCTTCAAAAAATTTTTTACGAAACATTATAGTTGGATGATTATATGGACAAGTAAAAATACTCCATGCATGCGACATCTCTCCTTCGAAAGAAATTCTTTCTTCATTCATATCTCCAAAATATTCAAAATTAGATGTAACCAAATCAATTTTCGGATGTTCATTTAAATATTTTACTTGTTTATATAATCTAGTTTTTTCGATTCGATCATCATCATCAATACGAGCAATATAGTCTGCTAGAGCGTTTTTAATACCAATGTTTAGACTTTTGGCAATTCCAGCTCTTTCTTTATTAATAATTAAATTTATTCTAGGATCATCGTACTTTTTTAATAGTTTTATTAATTCTTCGTTTTCATTTCCGTCTACAACTAATATTATTTCAAAATTATCATATTGAAAGCCATGCTCTTGAACTTGATTAACTAATAAATCTTTAAGTACTTCATTAAAATATTCAATGTTGGGTTTATACATCGGAATAACTACGGATACATCAGGCTTTATTTTTCCAAAGCAATCACTTCCACCTAGACTTAGCCATTGTTGATAATATTCATACCATTTAGGATAAGTTTTAAATAGATACCAGCTTTTCCAAAACTTTCTCGATCCCCAAGCATGAACTATTTTTGCATTACTTGCATCTCTTTTGTAACTTGGATAGAAGCAATAAGCACCTTTTTCACCAACACTAGCAACATCAATACGAAATTCTTGAATTAAAAGGTTTAAAACACCTTGGTCAGGTAAAACTAAATTATCTGCATATTCAATAGTTTTTTCAAAACACCATTTAGTCATTTTATTATAGTCTTTTAAAGTATCAGCGACCGTAATTAAACCTGAACTCATATTATACCTAGCCATATCATAATTAGATAGCGGTATATAAAAACTTGTTCTAACTGTATCAATAAATTTATATGATTTATTTTCTGGATCTTCAAAATTTGCTGACATGCCATTTGCTTTTGCTTTTTCAATTACAGAATCTAACTTTCCACAGATTAATATATCAGTATCTAACCATGTAATCGTTTCATATTCATCTAGTAAGTCAAACATGTAATATCGCGCAAACATTAAAGGTGAAAATTTTTCAAATGCTGCTAATTTTTTTACGTTATCTGGAAGTTTATATTCAAACTTAATAAAATGACATGGCATTATTTTTCTCATTATATTTTTATCTTTTTCAGATAAAGTATCATAATAAATGATTGCTTCATCAAATAAACCTTCATTAGTATCTTTTAATTGGACAAGTAAATTGCCAATTAAAGGTGACCTAGTATCTGCTATCATTATCGCATTTTTTTTCTTTTTCATAACTCTTCTCCTACTCATTCATTTTTACTCTTTAATTATAACAATTTTAGTACTATTATGTCAAAAAAAAATGGCATTTTAGCCATTATTTCCCCGATTCTGTTATCAATATAACTTTTGCTTTTGTTTTTTATTAATTTCTTTTTTTATTTTTCTAAATTCTAACAGTTCCATTTTAAATAAATTCGTATTTCTACTTTTGTCATGAAAATTAATGTCTAACTAATCTTTATTTTTTAATTTGTCAGTACAATATTCCATTTTAGATGATGTATTAAATTTTTGCAAAAACAGTAAAGGTGAAACTTCATATTATAAATATTATGTAAGATTTTTAAAAATTTAAAGTTTTATTATCAAAAATGCTGTTATAATTATTATAATATGAGCTTTCATTCTTCAAAAATTTTATAGGATCATCGATCGAAACATGAATTTTTCTATTCATAGAGATCACTTGTGTTATTTAGCAAGTATACATTACAATTAAATTGTTCACTTGCTTTGACATCTAAGGTATAATTTTTGTTTAGATATCCAATGAATTTATCTCTATTTTCTAAGGACATCGTAAAGGTTAATTTGTCTATTTCCCCACTAGGCAACATAATAATTTTTGCTGGATTTTCAGCTTTATATAAGTCATTGACCAGTTCATTAGCGTCACTTTTTCTTTTTCTTTCAGAAAAATTTTCTGCAAAGTATAAATGTTTAGAAGTTGAAATTCTATTTACTGGATAGTATATAGCATCATTAACTCCAATTATTTGAATTGTATCTTTTTCTGTCGAATTATCTAAAATATATTGTTCCATTGCACTTGGCTCAGGATATGTAAATTCAATTCTTTTTATGGAAGTTTCCAACAAATCTAATGTCTGAGGAGCGATCACAGTAAATGCTAATAATATTATTATTATATTTTTTATTTCATTAGATATTTTTAATTCCTTAATACTTTCATATATATAATTAAAAAAATAGGCAGATATTATAACAATAATAGGAATAAAAGAAATAAAATAATGTGTAAATGCCCAGGCCTCGCCACCAGTAAGAGAGTTGACATATAAATTTAGTAATAATCCCATAAAAGCAATGATCATGATTCTTTTTATTGATTTTTCCATCTTGGGCCTTGTTAAAAATAATATAAAAGCAAGTAAGGCCACACTAAATATTTTAGCGGCGTCTGCAATTTCTATTAGGCCACACATCTTTGTAAATTTCTCCAACCAAGATACCTGTTCAAAACTATTTACTACTCCAAAATAGACAAGATTCAAGCAATCACTAAGTGCACCATTTTTAATCAAATATATTAAAAACGGAGTTAAAAAAATCAATATTCCTAACAAGATATATCCCATCGATCTAAATAATACTTTAAATTTTTTACCTTTGATTAAACAAACTAATATGACTAAAACTTGACTGACAAAAAATGCACATAAATTTGCTCTTAGTAGAAAAGTTGCAGCAAAACACATTCCTATTATTAATAATTCATACCAGGCTAATTTATATTCATTTAATAGAAATTTTATTACAAAATATGTTGCTATGTTTATAAAAAATATAGCATATTCTTCAGTATAATTTCCGCCATCTAGTGTGTATACTAATAGAAGCGTTGCAAAAATAGCAGAAAAGCACGATAGCCACTTCTTATTTTTTGTAATTAACTTTGCTGTTTTATATGCGAAAACGATTCCAACAAAAAGGAAAATACATTCAATAAGAAATATTCCAAAGTGATAATTTATCGATAACCCTAGTGCATCAATAAAATACAATAAAGGTCCTTTATTATCAACTATGCCTGTGTACAAAACTCTGCCATTATTTAAAGCATTACCTATAGCAGCATAAATCGCTGAATCATACCCATGGCCATGGCCCTGGGCAAACGGTGAAAAACACATCTGAAAGGACATTATTCCGCAAAAAATTAATAGTACAACGATTGGTAAATTATTTAAAATTTTATTTGTTATTTTTTTCATTAATCATCAACTTCTTTCCCTTTCTACGAAGGTTAAATCCTACCCTAACACTATTATACATGGTTTTTAATACTTTCATCTTACTTTCTCCCTTTTTATTATCATATCTTAACTCAAAACCTACTTCACTAAATTTTGCTCCAGATAAATAAAGTTTATATAATAACTCCATCATGCAAGCAAAGCTTTTTTCTTTGATAGGGTTCTTTCCGAAATTTTCTACAAGTTTATTTATTATCTCGTTAGAATAGATGCGATATCCACAAGTATAGTCTCTCACATTTGGAACATGAAGCATAATCTTGTAATAAACACCAGCCATATCACTCATAAATACACGATGTTTAGCAACGCCAACTACTTCTGATGAAGGACAATACCTTGAAGCAATAACGCAATCATAACCTTCTTCTATCTTATCTAGCATACTAAAAATGTATTTAGGATTGTGAGTATTATCTCCATCCATTAAAACCATGAAATCTCCTTTTTTAGATAGTTTAATAAAATTTTCTATAGCTGTATTTAGTCCACCTACTAAGCCTTTATTTTCTTTGTGATCAATTAAATGAACATTTTTATATTTTTTAGTCATATCAAGAATCTTTTCTTTTGTTTTGTCTTTGCTACAATCATTAATTCCAAATATTTCAAGGTCAAATCCTCTTTTTTTGAGTCGTTCTTCTTGTTTATTCCATTCTTTTATTAAATCAGTTATATTTAATTCTTCGTTGTAACATGGTAAAAATACCAAGATCTTTCTTTTTTTCATTGTTTTTTACTCCTTTACCTTTGTTCCTGACCAATCCATTTTTTCCTTATGAAATACATCACAAAAAATGGTATTACTATTGAAAATCCTTTACTAATCATAAAAACAATTAGTTTTTCAGAATTTTCAAAAATAATTATTCTAAATAAATATATTATTAAATCTGCTAAAACAAAGCCAATTAGAAATGTAATAAAAAATTTTATGAATACTTTTATATTTTTCTTATTATATACATATTTTGACGTCATAAAATATTGAATTATAAAACCTGTTAATACTCCAATAGAATTAGCATATATTACTGGAACTATAAATTCGGTTCCCCAGGATACAAGTATATCAATTAATGTTACAAATACACTAATCATAAAGTATTTAACAAAAGATTGATGATCACCAATCATTTTTTTTGCTTTATCGACACTTTTCATCTTGATGTTTACCCTCACTTCTATTATTAAATTTCTTTATTATAGCATCCACTATTCTTTCACTAGCATGTCCATCACCATATGGGTTTGATGCTTTGCTCATTTTTTCGTATTCTGATTTTTCTGTTAATAACTTTTTAGTTTCATTATAAATTGTTTCCTCATCTGTTCCAACTAGTTTTAGTGTACTAGCTTCTACTCCTTCTGGTCTTTCTGTAGTATCTCTTAGTACAAGCACTGGTTTACCTAGACTTGGTGCTTCTTCTTGTATTCCGCCGCTATCTGTTAAAATCAAATATGATTTATTTTCAAAGTTATGAAAATCAAACACTTCTAATGGTTCTATTAATTTAATTCGATCGCTATTTTTGAAAATTTCACTAGCTATTTCTCTTACTTTGGGATTCATATGAATAGGGTAGATTACTTTAACATCTTTAAATTCATCTACAATTCTTTTGATAGCTCTAAAGATATGGCGCATAGGAGCTCCCAAATTTTCTCTTCGATGTGCGGTTATTAAAATCATTCTTTCATCATTTTTTATGCATTCCAACTCTTTGTGAAAATAATTAGATTTTACAGTTGTTTGCATGGCATCAATTGCCGTATTTCCTGTTATATATATTTTGTCTTCTTCAATATTTTCTTTTAACAAATTGTCTTTGCTTATTTTAGTTGGTGCAAAATACATATCACTTAGGCGATCTACCATTTGTCTGTTCATCTCTTCAGGAAATGGAGAGTATTTATCATAAGTGCGGAGGCCGGCTTCAACGTGCCCGATGGCAATTTGGTTATAAAACGCTGCTAGGGCACCAGCAAAAGTTGTTGTTGTATCCCCATGAACTAGTACTATATCAGGTTTACATTCTTTTATTACCCTTTCTAAACCATTTAGGGCTCTTGTAGTAATATCTCCTAAGGTTTGACCTTGTTGCATGATGTTCAAATCATAGTCAGGTGTTATATTGAATGTAACTAGAACTTGATCTAGCATTTCTCGGTGTTGAGCTGTTACACAGACTATACTTTTAATTTCTTTTCTTTTTTCTAATTCTTTAACAAGTGGTGCCATTTTAATTGCTTCAGGCCTTGTTCCAAATATACTCATTACTTTAATTTTCATTTTTTAATCACTTCTTCTAATGTTTATCATTAATATTATTGCCTGTTATTTCTCCTTTTGTGAGATAATTATAGAAAATTTTCATCATCATATGATCAAAAGTCATGTGTAAATCCTCTGCTATTTGCATATCATTTTCATCAACATGCATTCTGTAATCTGCCATTTCTCTTAATTTTCCACCAGAGTATCCAGTAATTCCTATAACTTTTGCTCCACACTCTTTTGCATATTCTGCTGCATTTAAAACATTTCTAGAATTTCCACTTCCAGATATACCAATAAACAAATCATTGCTAGTAATTTTATTAATTAGTGGAAATCTAAATATTTCTTCATAACCTATATCATTGGCAACAGCCATCATTGTTGAAACATTATCACTTAAACAATAAAAATTAAATTTTTTATCTGTATATTCACTTATTCCTTTATTAAAATCATTTTGCATATGACTTGCTGTTGAAGCAGAACCACCATTTCCACATACATAAATTGTTCCGCCATTTTCATATGTTTTTAAAATAGCATTCATTGCCTCATTTATTTCATCTAAATTAAATCTCTTTATACATTCAATTTCCCTTTCATAATATTCTTTAATAGCATTTTTAAAATCCATTTTTATCTTCCTCTCCTTTTATTATTAAATATTATATTTACTGCATCCAACAGATCATCTGCAATAACAGTTGGATGTATTTCATATTTTTGATCTTTACCAGCTTCCCCTGTTAAAACTAAAATGCTTTTCATTCCAGCGTTTTCAGCCATTTTTATATCTAATGTTGTATCGCCAATCATAATTGATTCAGCTAAATCTATATTATAATCTTTGGCTGCCTGCATAAGCATTCCAGTTTTCGGTTTCCTACAACCACAATTTATTTTTAATTCAGGAATTTCTCCAACATAACCTTTATCTGGATGATGTGGGCAATAATACAAGCCATCAATATAGGCACCATCGTTACCTAATAGCGTTTCCATTTTTTTATGTATCTCAACAAGATTTTCAACAGTGCTTTCTCCTCTTGCAATAATTGGTTGATTTGTAACTACAATACATAAATATTCACTACTATTAATCAACCTTATGGCTTCACTTGCTCCTTCTATTAGTTGCAAATCTTCTTTATGAACTAGAAATGGAATTGAAGCATTAATAGTACCATCTCTATCTAAAAATATTGCTTTTTGTTTATGACTTAGATTTCTTTGTTCACAAATACCATTAGCATAATCAGCATTGACACTATAATATCGTTCAGGAGTACCCATATCTTTTACATATTCAGTTGAATGATAAGACAATACTTTATCACCATTTTCTATCATTTTAGCAATAACATCTTTTTCTAATCCATATTTTTTTGGGTCAGTTACATAATCAAATACTTTCGGCGAAAAGATATAAATGCCTGAATTAACCAAATTTTTATAATCATAATTGCGAATATTTTCTTTTGAATCAAAGCATTTTATAACATTATTTTCATCTACTACTACTAAATCACTATCATAGGGATGAGAATTTGGATGCGTTAGTAATGTTGCATTTGATTTGTTACGCTTATGAAATTCAATCATTTTGTTAAAATCAACACTAAAGAATACATCACCAAACACTAATATAAAATCTTCCCTAATTTTTTCTTTTAAATAGTATAAAGAGCCTGCCGTTCCTAGTGGTTTATTCGGATCCTCTTCAAAATAAGTTATTTTTATCCCAAACTTACTGCCATCATTAAAGTAAGCTTTTATTTTTTCTCCTAAATGGCCTATCACAATTATTATTTCATCTATCTTGCTTTTTTTTAAGCAATCGATTTGATGCTCTAATATTGTTTTATCGCCAATTGTTAGCATAGGTTTAGGAATTTCATCTTTGGTAATGGAAGCTATTCTTGTTCCTTTACCCCCTGCCATTATTACTGCTTTCATTATTCACCTCAATCTTAGTAACATTATACCATTAAAATTTTTATAAAGCTACTATTTTACTGAAATACATAAGAAAAAACTTTCATTCAAAAATGAAAGTTTAATTATGATCTTTAATATATTTAACCGTTTCTCTAACAGATTCATCAGAAGTGTGATGAGCAGTCCATCCAGCATTATGAATTTTTGTTAAATCATATTGGAATTTTGGTACATCGCCTTTCCATCCACCTTTACCACCAGTATAATTATACTTTACATTTTTGTATTCTAATACTTCACATACGATATCTGCTATAGTGGTAACGCTTGTTGCATTTTCTACTCCAGCATTATAAATTTCAACTCCTTGTTTCATTTCTTTATCTAGAGTAAAAGTTACAATAGCATCCACTAAATCTAGTACATATAAATAAGGCTTCGTTTGATGTCCATCTCCAAGAATTTCCAATTCATTTGGATTTTTTTGTAGTTTACGCACAAAATCATATATTACACCGTGGGTTAAATTTGGTCCGATTACATTTGGAAATCTAAATACCACTGTATTTAAATCATTCATAAAAGTGTAAGAAGAAATAAATCCTTCACTTGCATATTTTGCACCACCATAGTAGGAAATAGGTCTTAAATCCCCTAAAGTTTCTGTTAACAACTCTTGTTTATCTCCATATATTGCTGAAGTTGAAGCGAAAAATAAATTTTTTATATTATTTCTTCTCATTAATTCTAATGTACTATAAGTTGTCATAAAAGTATCATTAAAATCTACACTTGGCATTCTCCCGCCTTTTTGAATATCAGAATTAGCAGCTAAATGATAAACTATATCGATTTTTTCGTCTTTTAGTACTTCACAAAATTTTTCTGTTTCTTCTATGTTCAAATTATAGAAATTATAATTTGGATTATCAGAAAAGCAATCAACATTTTCTTGATGGCCTAATGTAAAGTTATCCACACAGACAACTTCCAAATCTCTGTTTAATAATTCTCTTACTAAGTGAGTTCCTATGAACCCTGCTCCACCTGTAACTAGCGCTTTCATTTTTCCCTCCTTAATTAACAAATATTACAGTTGTACCTTGATGGTCAAATTTAAAGTCCATTTCAGGAAGCTCTTTCATTTCATTTCTAAATTTTTCTTGATTTTCTTCTGGAACATAAAATAAGAAAAATCCACTTCCTCCTGCACCTAATATTTTACCACCTTTTGCACCAGCTTTCAACGCTTTCTCATACCATTCATCAAACTTAGGGTTTGATATTCCACTTGCTAAAGTTTTTTTAATAAGCCAATTTTCATGTAAAATCTCCCCTACAGCATCAATATTATTATGTTCCAATTCATACTTTAATTTATGAGTTAGTTCGACAATTCTTTTTTGTCCTTCTTCTTTATCTTTTGCATTTACCATATTTTTTGATTGTTCTTTTAAAATACTTGATGCGCTATGTTCCCCGCCTACATAAAGCATGATTAAGTTTTTTTCTAATTGATTATACGCTTCTTTTGCCATTAGAATAGGCTCAACAAATACACTGCCATCACGATTAAATTGATAATAGTTAAGTCCTCCATAAGCCGCTGCATACTGATCTTGCTTACCTATTGGATTTCCTAATTTATTTATTTCCATATCACATGCCATTTGCGCAACTTCTTCGTCGGAAATATATTCTCTTTTTTGACATTTTAAATTTTTAATTAATCCTACAGTAAAAGCACTTGATGAGCCCAATCCTGTTCCTTGAGGGACATCAGCAATTGATGTTATTTCGTATCCCTCTAAGCCTTCTTGTTTTAAGCATTCTCTGAAGATTGGATGCTCAATATCATCTAAATTATGAACACATTCCGTTTTAGAATATTTTAATACAGTTTGAATTTTATCAAAAGATGGATGAGATGTAATATACATGTATTTTTTTATTGTTGTACTTATTACACACCCTCCGTTTTTTTCATAAAAAGCTGGAAGATCGCTTCCACCACCACATAAGCTAACCCTAAAAGGCGTTTTTGTAATTACCATAAATATGCCTCTTTTCTAATTATTTTTTAATTGTTTATCATAATAGGCTTCGCATACTTCTTTCGTATCGCCCATCATAACTACTTTTCCGTGTTCTAACCATACTACTTTGTTACACAACTCTTTAATAGATTCCAAAGAATGGGAAACGTATAGTACGGTAGTTCCACCTTTAATCATGGATAACATTTTATTTTTGCTTTTTTCTTGAAATTTGATGTCTCCAACGGAAAGTATTTCGTCAACTATCAATATTTCTGGATCCACTATAGTCGAAATAGAGAAAGCTAACTTAGCAACCATACCTGAAGAAAAATTCTTTACTGGAACATCTAGAAATTCTTTTAATTCTGAAAACTCTACGATTTCATCAAATTTTGAATCTAGAAACTCTTTTGAATATCCTAAAATTGCCCCATTAAGATAAATGTTTTCTCTAGCGGTTAAATCGCCATCAAATCCTGCACCAAGTTCAATCATGGGAGATATTACTCCATCTACCTCTACAGATCCTTCCGTTGGCTTCATCACGCCACTTACAACTTTCAAAAGAGTACTTTTACCTGCTCCATTCGATCCTATTAAACCTACTACATCTCCTTTTTCTACATTAAATGTTACATTTTTTAAAGCCCAGAATTCGCTTTTTTTTATTCTTTTTCTTTTATCAAACAATCTGATAAAAACCATCTTTAATGAATTGTCTTTTTCGATGCCTAAGTTAAAGCGCATTCCCACATTTTTAATTCTTATCATTTGCCCTCCTATAAATAGTAAATAAATTTATTTTGTTTCTTTTTAAATATAAATGCTCCAATTACTAGCATTCCGAATCCTGAGGCAAAACATGCTAGTAAATATAATGGAGTTGGGGCTGTTGAATTTAGGATAATTTCTCTTGTAGCATTTATATAAATATATAGTGGATTTAATTTAAATATTGTTTGTAATGACTCAGGAAGAATTGTAATGCTGTAGAAAATTGGGGTAAAATAATTTAATATCGTTATCATTATTCCCCAAATATAAATCATATCTCTTAAAAAAACAGCTACGGTCGCAAGAATATATCCTACTCCTACCACAAACATAAACATGCATAGATATATAAATGGTAATAGTAAATAATAAACATTTATATAGCACTTTGTACCTTCGGCTGCATTACCAGAAAATAAAATAATTAATAATAATGGTAATAAAGATAATACAAAGTTTATACCCACAAAAATACATTTAGCAACTGGAAAAATATATTTTGGAATATACACCTTGTTAATTAGTGATGAATTTCCTATTATCGCTCCCATAGCATTATTTGTTGCTTCGCTAAAATAATTAAACACTACTAAACCTGTCATTAAGTAAACTAGATAATTCACACCTTCCATGCTGAATTTAAACATGTTTGAAAATACTATAGCCATTACCATCATCATTAATAGTGGATATAAAACGCTCCATAAGATTCCTAAAACACTTCTTTTGTATTTTACTTTAAAATCTCTTAGTACTAATTGTTGTAATAAAAATTTATATTTTATAATATTAAAATATATGTTTCTAATTGATTGTATCAATTTTGCACCTTCCTTTTCTTAATTATAACAAAGTCTCTTTTTTCTTTCAATATTTGTCATGTCATTTAGACCTTTTTTTCTTTTTCTTATTGTGATCATATAATATGTCTGTTTTTAAAACAACAAATAATAATAAGATCATTAAAGCAACATATATTGCTATAGCAATTTTGTTGTCTCCCAAGACATAGAATATAGATACAGCAGCAAATAAAATATTTATGAAATATATTATTAAAATACTTGTTGTAGGGGAATATCTCATTTTTAATAATTGATGATGGAAATGTTCTTTATCAGCTTTGCCTATATTTTGGTGTTTTAGTAGTCTTCTTAATATGGCAAATACTGTATCAAATATAGGGATTGCTAGAATACACAATGGTACAATCAAAGAAGTAATAGTAGTTATCTTAAATCCAAGAAGCGCAATTATTGAAATCATATATCCTAAAAACAGACTTCCTGTATCTCCCATAAATATTTTAGCAGGAGGAAAATTATGAACTAGAAATCCTAAAGTTGCTCCTAACATAATTAGACTTAAAATAATATCTAATCCACCTATTTGATTAATTAAAAAGGCGATAATAGCAATTGTTAAAAAGTATATAGATGATACTCCTGCTGCTAAACCATCTAATCCATCAATAATATTAATTGAATTGGTTATGGCTACTATAAAAAGGGTGGAAATAAAATAGCTTAAATAAGTATTTATATAAAATTTAAGGCCAAATAAACTAATTTCAGTAAAATAAACTTCTCCATAAATGACTACAAATAACGCTGCAAATATTTGAGCTAATAATTTATATCTTGCTTTAATAGGTTTTATATCATCAAATATTCCTGTTAATATTAAAATAAATCCACCTATTAATATTGATATCATTTGTGTGTTAATTTCACCAAAAATTGCATATCCTATTAAAAAGGCTACATAAATTGCTAATCCGCCTAATCTTGGTATAGGTTTTTTATGCACTTTTCTAGCATTAGGATAGTCTAAAGCCCCTACATGTAATGCAATTTTTTTAGCTAAAGGAGTTAGTACTACACTAATCAAAAATGTTATAGCAACTATTAAAAATACATTAAAGCCATTTACCTCTAAATTCATTTTTACCACCTTATAGATTTATTATATCAATAAATTTTAAATTAGTAAAATGTTTTAGGACCTGTTATAAAAAAAGTGCTCAATAATTGGCACTAATTTTACCTAAAATAATTAATAAAACTATAAGGAAGTGTAGCCATTCTTGATAAGGCTAATAATAAACAGTTATCTTTATATTCTTCAATTGGCTTTATTAATTCTTCCTTTTTAATTACTTCATATAGTTCTTTTAAATCATCTTCATCTCCAAAAAGTTTTGCTATTAAAATGAATTCTATAATAAAAGTTAATATAAATAGAACCATTCCTAAATGAATTACTAATGTATTGCTAGTAAATGCTCCTATGATAATTACTATATAACTTGCAATAACTAAAAATGAATTTATTTTACGACCAAAAGGTACAGTTTTTCTCTCTTTATCTGTTTCTAAGGCAGTATTTACAGCGATTGTTGCTGCATACATATCTTCTCCATCAAATACTTCTGGAGATAACTTGATTACATTACGCTCTTTATTATAATGATCTAGGAATCTGCCACTTTTCTTTATAATATGTGGTTCTTCCTCACAAAATTTAGAAGATAACTTTTTAGCAATTTCAAATCCTGATAATTTAGCTCCATTTTTTAATTCTTTGGTTGTTTTTACTACCATTCTAAAAAGCATATTTATCAGCACAATTAAACCAATTACTAGAATAAAAATTATTTCAATAATCATTATTTTACCTCATAGATGGTTCCTTCCCTAGTATCTTTTAAGATAATGCCATCCCTTTCTAATTCTTCTCTAATAGAGTCTGCTAACTCATAGTCTTTATTTAGCTTTGCCTCTTTTCTTTTTTCAATCATACTCATAATATATTCTTCATCAATTTTTACTTCTTCTTTTTTTAATAAATCTAATGATAATACTTTATCCATTTCTTTAATAATTGCTAATTTTGTAGAATCATTAACTTCAAGCTTTAATACATCATATAAAAGTGTTATTGCATTCGCTGTATTCATATCATCTTCTAGACATTCCTTAAATTTGGTAACATATGTTTCTAATAATTTTTCGTCTATGTTTCCCTCGCTTTTTAAATTAGCTATTCTTGATTTTAATTTTTTGTATGCATTTTCTGCTCCACTTAAAGATTCTAGACTAAATGTTAGTTGTTTGCGATAATGGCTAAGTAATACCATAAAGCGATAACTTAATGGATTAAATCCTTCGCTTTCTAGGAATGATACAGTTAGGACATGGCCTTTTGATTTACTCATTTTTCCCGTAGTATCATTTAAATGTTCACCATGCACCCAGTATTTACACCACTCATGACCTATATAAGATTCGCTTTGGGCTATTTCATTGGTGTGATGAGGGAATATGTTATCTACTCCTCCACAGTGAATATCTAGATGTTCCCCTAGATATTTTAAGGATATGCCTGTACATTCTATATGCCATCCTGGATAACCTTTTCCAAATGGACTATCCCATTTTAATTCTTGATCATCAAATTTAGATTTAGTAAACCATAAAACAAAGTCGGTTTTATTTTTTTTATTTTCGTCTTCTTCTACTGTATCTCTTACACCACTAATTAACTCTTCTCCTACATGATTAGTTAGCTTGTAATAGTCATCTAATTTTGAAGTATCAAAATAAATATTTCCTCCTGCTTTATAAGCATAACCAGTTTCTAGTAATTTAGAAATAATCTTTATATATTCATCAATATTGTCTGTTGCTGGACTAACAATATCTGGTTTCTTAATATTTAGTTTATCTGTATCTTTAAAGAAAGCTTCTGTATAAAAGTGGGCAATATCTAGTACTGTTTTATGTTCTTTTTTAGCGCTTTTAACCATTTTATCATCGCCAGTATCAGCATCACTAGTTAAATGACCAACATCGGTAATATTCATGACTCTTGTTACATCATATCCTAAAAATCTCAATGTTTTTTCTAATATATCTTCCATAATATAAGTTCTTAAGTTTCCGATGTGAGCGAAACTGTAAACTGTAGGACCACAAGTATACATTTTAACAATCCCTTCTTCCCAGGGAATAAATTCCTCCACTTTTCTAGTAAGCGTATTATATAATTTCATTTTTAAATTCCTTTCATTCATTTTTTTTATAAATCAAATCATCTATTATCTCATTTAATAACTTATTAGCTTCTTTATATTTTATTAAAGATGTGCTACTATTATCTTGTTCTAATTTATCTCTTAACTCTGCTAGTAATTGAATTTTGTAAATAATTCTCATTGGTCGAATATCAAATTTCAATGTTTTATACATATATTCTCCCAATTTAGTTATTGGATATATATTCCCATCGTTATCGCGCCCTAAATGATGATCATATTCCTCACTAGCTGGATCTACAAAACCCTTTTCATTTACAACAGATATTGTTGCGTCATCTGTTGGCCATTTATTTGATTTGTGTTTATTACACTTTGGACAAGAATATACTAGATTCTCATATTTATCTTTTAATTCCTTAAATTTTTGAGGAGCAAAATGATCTATTTGAAAGTGTTCTTTAAATAGTTTTTCATTTTTTCCACAATAACCACATATTCCATGAAAATCTTTTTCTAATTCATCATGATATTCTGGGTATTTTTTCTTTTCAACCTTTGCCCTTCTTTTAATTATTATGTCTCCGTGTACTCTTCTGTTTTTAGTGACTATCATTTAAGTAAACACCTATTTCCTCTATTAAAGTATCAATTTTTTCCTCTAAATTATCTTTTTTAAAAAATTCTTTTGGCAAACGTTCTACATATCCATAAGATACAAGTCTTAGGTAAAGCTCATGAAAGCGTTCCCAATCGGCTTTGCTTTTCTTTTTTTTATTGTATAGTCTTTTGTATTCTTTAATTGTATTTTGCATTCTGTTTTCAAATACTTTAGCACCTTGTTCTATGGAATTTATAAATTCTTTATAGCGATGGTCATTACTATTTAATACACTCTTTTCTACTTTTAATCTGTCCAAAACTAAATCGTCTTCTGGAGAATGAGCTGTAAATAATAAACATTGTAAATCAGGGAGAACATTATTAAGATAACTAATTAATTCCGATCCTTTAAAATCGTATTTCATATCTAACTTATAGTCTATAAGAACAAATTTTATTTCATTTTTTAAAATATATTCATAAATGTCTTTAAAACTAGATACTTCTTCTAGTAATATTAAATCTATGTTGTCTTCTTTTAAAATTATTCTATATATGTCATATTGTTCTTTTTCATCATCTATTAATAATACTTTAATCATTCTCATCCCTCCTTTTTGAATTTAATATGATAGAAATGTAAAAGCCTTTCGTTTTTTTCTGGTTCTCTGTCAAATCTATTTTTCCATTATAATCATTAACAATATTATTTATAATCCACATTCCCATGCCTGTTCCAATACTTTCACCGTTTAAATCTTTTCTGCTAGTTTCAAATGGTTCTAATATTTTTTCTGGATTATCTTTATAACCAATATCTAAGCCAGGGCCATTATCACTGTAATCAATTTTTAAGCCGTCCTCTAGTTTGGTTGCATCGATTTTTATTACTTTGTTTTTTTCTTGTCTTAAGGCATGAATACTATTGGCGATTAAATTACTAAGTATACTTTCTATTTCATATGGAAAACATTTAAATTTGGTTCTTTCTAAATTAATATTACAGTTAAATTTTATATTTTGTTTAGCCAATGCCTCTTCCCACTTGTTTATAATTCCATATATAATAGCTCCTACATCTATATAATTCATTTTTCTTTTATCTCTGCGGATAGAGTCCAAACTTATTTTAAACCATGTATTTATTTTTTCTATATTTTCACTACTTTTTTCTATATAGTTTTGCGCTTCTTCTATCTTGTTTTCTTTCATTAAAATAGTTGCGGCACGAATACTGATAGCTATTAAATTAATTGTTTCACTAGTTTCATGAATACATTGAGCAGTCATTATTCCAACGGTTGCTAAATTTTGAAGCATTCTTTTTTCTTCTTCTAAATTTTTTATTTCTTCATCTTTACTATCAATTACTAGTTTAGCTTTATAGGCTTCTATCTTATTATCTTCTAAAGAACTCTTAGTTGTATTTATTTCTGATTTTTTATTAATTTCTTTTGAATATTCTGCTTTTTTCTTTTCGGCTTCATTCAATTCTTCAAATCTACTAGCTAATTTTCTACCTACATATTGTCTATCATGTTCAAACATGGATATAATTGCTATGATTAATTCTTTTAGTGCTTTGAATTGAGTAGTTTCAATTAATCCTTCTCGATTAGCTTGATCTTCTAAAAAAATATTTGTTCGAGAAATGTTTACTATACCAGTTAATTGGTTAGGTGCTACTTTCCATGGATTTTGCATATGACTTAATGCTGCTGAACCACTATGTCGGCTACCTAATAAAAGCCAGTCATAGCTTGATGATGAGGCTTCTCCATAAGGTCTAACTCGAAAGTTATCTCGGTATAATTTTATACCACCAAAAGTTTTAGAATAATTTTGTCTTCCTGTAATATCTCTATAAAGATATTTTTTAGCATCGTCTTTACTTGCTGTAATTTTATTAAAATATAATGTCCCAGTAGTATTTTCTAATCCTTCAATATCTGAATGAATTAATTTTTCAATTGTTGTTTCAATAACTTTAGGTTCCCCTAAGAAATATTTTTTATCCTCTTCTTCGAAATGCTCTTCTTTTATAATTTCATCTAATTTATCTTTTAAATTAAATTCATTTCTATATAACTTAACAATTACATTATGTTTTTTATCCACTTTAAAATCTATCTTATAATCATAATTATCAACATTTTGCGATATTATTTTTGCCTCTTTTAGTGTATCGTTGGAGTTTTTAAAAAAATATATTACAAATTCTTTTTCAAAATTTGGTGGAAGCAATGAACTTAATTTTTTACATAACGTTTCTATTAAATTACTATTATAATCTTCATGTAATTCTTCCATTATAAAAATTGTTCCAGAATCTTTAAAGTATTCTTGTAATAATGCATTAATATAATTGTTTTCAACACTTACTGCATCATATAAACTATTACTATCAATATTTGTTATTTCAGCAGTTACATCTGTTATATTTTCTTTTTTTTCAAATTCACTCCAATTAACTTGCCATTTTGTGATAAAGTCATTATTTGTTGTTTTAGTAAACATTGTACTTGTATTTGATATTCTATCTAGCGCAAATCTACCAATGCCTTTTGCTCCAGTTTGAATTCTTCCACTATCTGATACATAATTTTCTTTTTTAGATGAATTACCAATAGTCATCCAATGTTTAATGATAATATCCTCAGTCATTCCAATACCATTATCCATTAAATATAATTTTTTCTCTTTTTCATCATAATAAAGAATACATTTTGAAGCATCAGCATCGTATGTATTTTTTACCAATTCTATAATAGCGCCATCTAATGTGGAAACATTTTCTCTACCTATAAGCCTTGCTGTATAAGAACTAACATTAAATTTTAATTTCTTTTTCATACTTCCTCCTAAAACCTATATTCGCTAATATCGTTTGCCGTTATACGAAATGAGTTCCCACTAGCACAAATCCCTTTTAACTTTATATATTCGAAAAATTCTTTACTATGTAATATTTCTTCTGCTTCTTTTAAAGTTTTGTCTTTTTTGACTGTTATATATAGTCCTGAATAGGGAATATTATCTTCTGGTAATAATTTGGTTTTTACTTTATCTGTTATTATTGTTGATAATAACAATTTAGGACAATTGCTATTATTTAAAGCCTGACTTCTTCCATATTCAAACCATAATGCCGATTTATCTGATTTTCTGTTTTTTAACTGCTCAAAAGACTTTAAATACTCTGCTGCATATTTAAATTTAGAAGAAAATTCTTCTTCTGAGTATCTAACTAAATTATTATTTTCATCATAATAATATGGAAAAATAATTTTTTCTTTAATATGTTTATCAAAATTCTTAGGACTTATTGTATCTTTTAAAATGTCTTTTTCTATTTTGCAGCCATTTATTAATACGTAATCTTTGTTTTCGATATAGTCTTTTATTACATATGCTTTATTATACAAAGTTGCTATAGTATTTGATACTTTAAAGTAATCACCAAACCTTTTTTGATGTTTAGTATTATTTATCATTTTATTAGTAAATAACCATTTATCCTTTAAATCTTTTTTGGCAATTTTAATATTCTTTTTATTTGTTATATCTATATATTCAATATAATCCTGATTGCTATCTTTTTCTAATATAATAATTGCCGATGAAGTTAAACGTTCATCGTTAGTTTCTTTTGTAAATAATTTTGTTGTCGTGTAATCATATATTTTTAATAGATGAGGTTTAATAAATTCTCTTAAATCTTCGGCAAAAACATTTTTAAAAATGCTACTAGGAATTAAATATGCCATTTTTCCGCCTTTTTTTAAGCTTTTAATACTTAATTCAATAAAGGCATAACAGTAATCAAATTTTCCTCTTTTACATGTTTCAAAATTCTTTTTTATATATTCTCGATCATTATTTGCTAAAGCACTATATTTTATATAAGGAGGATTACCTACTACAAAATCAAATTTATTGCATTTAATCTTTTTTAAAGCATCTTGACATATTATATTTTTCCACATTACGTTATTTATTCCATGTCTTTGAGTTATTTTATTTAAATTGTCAATACATTCTGTGTATTTTTCAAAATCATATTCTATTCCATATATATTTTCTTCTAAGCCTTTTTTTATTTCTGTATTGTTTTTTCCTAATTTTAGTGCATCATCAATGTAACGTGCAACTACTTCTTCTAAAATTTTTCCATTTCCACATGAATTTTCTATAACCAACTTGTCATTTAATTTATCAGTGTAATCGCACCAATTAAGCAATTCTTTTGCATTAGTTGAAGGAGTAAAAACTTGACATAATTCTTTATAATCGTGGTCCATTTTTTACCTCCTTTATTACCTTTATTTTAGCATATTTTGAATATTGATACAAGCTTTGGATTAAATAGTTTTGAATAAAATTATTAATCAGTTTCTTAATTAAGTATTACTTATTAAGGGTAAAAGAACATAAGAATTAACTTACGTTAATTCGCAGAACCTCACGGTCCTTTTTTTCTGCTGTAATTTCTTACATAACAGACATTAACTCCGAGAGTCGCTCCCGTACTATTTTTTATTTATTTTATATTTTATTTTAATTATTGTAACATTTCAACCCTTCGTTTAATATATTGTGTACATTTGTAAATGATGTGAAACCAGTTTTTAGTAGAAATGACTCAATTTGATAGTTGAGTTATTTTTGTTGTTAAATATTAAAATATTTATAAATGATTTTTTGTCAATGCCTACGAAGTAGATTTATCTTGCATTGATAAAAAATCACTTTATGAATTACAATTTTGATTTAACAAAAATATTCTTTGTTCTTTTGGTGTTTTGTAATTTAGTACTGCCATGGGAATGTTGTTGGATCTTTTTAAATACAATTTAGCTTGATATCTTAAATCTTCTAAAGAATAAAATTTAAGAGTGTTATAAAATCTTTCATTATCACTTCTATGACTTCTCTCTACTTTACCATTATGTCTAGGTGTTCTAGGTTTGATTTTATGGTGATGAATACCTTCTTCTATACATAATTCATCTAAAGGATGTGTTTTCTTTATTTTTTCTTGATTCCAAGTAAATTCGACTCCATTATCTGTTTGTATTTCTTTAGGTTTATATTCATAAAATAGGAAACAACGATGAACAAAGTCTACTGTATCCATAGGAGTATGAGAATCATAATGGTAGATAAATCTTTCTCGAGAGGCTTCATCTATACAGGTGTATTGGTAAAACTTCTTATCTTCTGGTAAATTATCACATTTACATTCATCAGGAACATATTTTACATCAATTTGCCATTTGATGCCAAGTTCTTTGGGGGTATCATAATGTTTTGGAGTATATTTTGAAGTGTTTTTAATATTAATTTCATTATAATAACCCATTCTTTTTAAAACTCGATACAAACTACCAGGATGTCTAGAATATCCTTTGTTAATCTTTAATTTGTACCATAATTCACATAAAGTGATGTGAGGATTCCTTCTAATATAATTTTGGATCCATTTTAGTTCTAAATCTGTATGAGCCTTAGGATGTTTAGACTTAGGTTTATGGGACTTATCTATTAAAGATTCCTTTGTTCCATCAAACTTTCTATTCCAACGAGATAAAGAAGATTTACTAATATGATATTTACGACAAACATAATTAGAAGAGTTTCCATTTCTATATGCACAAACAGCATAAAATTTTGTGTTCAAATCATGTGGCAAATATCTAACGTTTTGTGATATACTATTCATAAGTGATTCAGTCCTTTCGTTAATTGTTTTTCGATAACTCAATTATACGACTTGAATCACTTTTTTTCTATCAAAACGTTTCACATCAATTGTAACACTACAATTTCAACCCTTCGTTTAATATATTGATACTTGCATTGTAATCTCTTCTATTTCTAAACCACATTTACTACATTTATATTCTCTTACTCTTAAATCTTTCATTTCACTTTCTTTATTTCCACATCTACTGCAAATCTGTGATGAAGCATAATATGGACTTACTTGAATAAATATCTTATTTAGCCATAGGCATTTATATTTGAGTATTCTTATAATTTCATTAAATGTAGCATTTGTTATTTCTTTTCGTAAATGTTTGTGGTTATTTTTACGCTCTAACATTTTCTTTACTTTGAGATTTTCTGCAATAATAACATCATGACTTTTGGTTATGTTACTTACTATTTTTTCTACTAATTTTTTCCTAGCATTTTTTAGTTTTCGATATACTTCCTCTATTTTTTTCTTACATTTAATATAATTCTTACTTCCCTTAATTTTTCTTGATAACTCTTGTTGTAATCTTTGTATCTTTTTTTCATATTTATCTAAATATTTTGGATTTCCATAATATTCATGATTACTTGTAACTACTAAGTTTTTTACTCCTATATCTATTCCTACTGCTTTACTTCCTGATCTTTCTTGTATTTCTATTTCTTCCTCTACACATACAGACACATAAAATTTAGTGCCTACTTCTCGAATTGTGGCATTTAGTATTCTTCCTGGTAATTTATCTAAATTACGATATCCTCTTATTTTTACTATCTTCAGTTTTGGAAGTTCAATTACTCTTTTTGTTAAATCTACTTTTATATTTTCATAAACTATTCCTTTATAACTGCTTGTAACAAAGCTAGTACGAAAACTTTCTTTTTCTCCCTTCTTCTTAAATCTTGGATAACTACCAATTCCTTTTTCAAACAATCCAAAACCTGCCATTAAATCTGTAATGGCATTCTGAAGAGAACAACTATCTACTTCCCTTAAAAATGGATATTCTTTTTTTAATCTTGGTAATTCTTTTATTAAATCAAATTTAGTTAAGTGTTTATTATTTCTTTTTAAGTCTAAACAATAATTATAAACAAATCTAGTACATCCAAATGTTTTATGAATTAATGTTTCTTGTGCTTTTGTTGGATATAGCCGAAATTTATAAGCTTTATGTATTATCATAATAGTATCACCACCCTGATAATAGCATTATACCACATATACATATGTTCGTCAATTATAAATTTTAAAAATACACGTATTTCGGTTCTTAAACATTGAGGAGTGATGAAAGAAATTTTATCATTCTTTTTATTGCAA
>ERZ1643251.333-NODE-333-length-74488-cov-12.965795_pt1 | contig 74488 bp, 68 predicted proteins | sample MGYA00579261_ERZ1643251 | MGnify/ENA primary metagenome ERZ1643251 (study PRJEB29033, sample SAMEA4952267) | chicken gut metagenome | biome: Broiler Chicken; feature: Gastrointestinal Tract; material: Caecum | place: Ireland | collected 2018 | study: Broiler...
AGATCGCGGCGGCGGAGAATTGCATCAAGGTGCTTCCCCAGCGGCTGCCCAACCTGCGCACCATCCTCTCCGGCTTTGACTGGTGCGACATCTCCTCCCCCGAGGCGAACAAGGGCGAAGCGATTCGCTTCATCCGCAGGGCGTTCTCTTTTGAGCGCGAGGAGTGCGTCGCCTTCGGCGATCACATGAACGACTACGAGATGCTCACCGAGTGCGGGCGGGCGTACGTCCCCGAGAACGCCTATCCGCCCCTGAAAAAGCTGGTCGGGCGCACCATTCCCGCCAACACCGAGGGCGGCGTGCTGCAAAAAATCAAGGAAATCATCGAGGAACTGGAAGAAAATACATGAAATACGTCATCGCATCGGACATTCACGGCTCGGCATACTACTGCCGCCTGCTCAAAGAACGCTACTTCGAAGAAAAGGCGGATAAACTCATCCTGCTGGGCGATCTTCTCTACCACGGCGCGCGCAACCCGCTGCCTGAGGAGTACTCGACCCTGGAGACCGCCGCCATTCTCAACTCGCTCAAATCGGACATTCTCTGCGTGCGCGGCAACTGCGATTCGGACGTGGACACGATGGTGCTGGAATTCCCCATCACCGCGCCCTACGCCATTCTGCCCGCCGCAGGCAGGACGCTTTTGCTGACGCACGGACACAACGAATATGCCGTCCTGAAGGCGGGCGACGTGCTCGTCAACGGGCATTTCCACGTCCCCGCCTGCGAAATACGCGGGGAATACCTCTACGTCAACTGCGGCTCCGTCTCCATTCCCAAGGAGAACTCGCCCCACTCCTATCTCGTCCTCGAGGACAACACGCTCACCTGGAAGGACATAGAAACGGGCAAGATCTTCAGGAAAGCTCAACTGTAACATGTCATGCAAAAAGCCTTGCGGCGTGTCCGCAAGGCTTTTTCGATTGTAGATTTCTAATAAATTACAGGGGAATGATACGAAGAATTCTGCCGCTCAGGATCATGAGAACAAGGTCAATGACCCAAACAATCCAGCCGCCGAGGAACACGCGGACAATTGCCGCAACGATCTTGCCTTCCTGGATTCTTGTGATGATGCCGCAAATCCATGCCGTAATGGGAATGATCGCGAGAATGATGCTGACCAAACGGCCGAGACCGAAATAATCGCCCTTACTTGCCATATTTTTTCACACTCCTTTCCAAGATTTTGGACACTTCTATTATATGTTTTCAGGGAAATTTGTCAAGTCTTTTGCGGAAATTCACAAAAAAAGATTGTTAAGCACTTTTTGCACAACAATCTTTTTTGCAATTACAGATCGAATGCGACGGCGGTGATATCGTCCTCGAACGTGCCGCAGAACTCCTTCAATGCCGCCTTGAGCCGCTCGATGAAGCGCTCCGCGTTCTCCGAACGAGACAGGACCTCCTCCACCCGCTCTAAACCGAACTGCTCGCCCTCGGCGTTCTTGCTCTCGGTGACGCCGTCCGTGATGAGCGCGAGAATATCCCCCTCCGCATAGCCGATGACGCGGTCCTCGTATGCAAAATCGGGGATCCAGTTGCTGATGGGCGGGGAGTGCATGACGATCTCGTCGATGCCAAGCGCGCTCTTCAAGAGCATGGGCGCGTTGTGTCCCGCGACGCTGTAGACGATCTCGCGGCGGGCGTTGTCGACGCGCACGGCGACCGCGGTGACGTACGAGCGCTCGTCCAGGTGGAGTTCCTGGAACTTGGCGTTCAGCCCCCTGAGCGCCCTTGCGGGAGAGGGCTCCGCCCTGTCCCAGCCCGCCTTGACGAATGCCGAGAGCATGCCCGCGGAGATGCCCTTGCCCGAGACGTCTGCAAGCAGCCCCATCGTCTCGCCGCCCACTTCGTAGACGTCTGGAAGGTCGCCGCCGATCTCGCGGCAGGGAATATACATGAAGGAGTAATGCGTCGCCGCGCTGCTGCTTGCGGGCGGCAGAAGGCGCTGCTGGATATCCTGCGCGGAGTACATCTCGCGCGCGATCTCCGTCTCGTATGCGTCGTCCACGATGCCGAGATACAATTTCCCCAGCGGCGTCACGCGGATGCGGAAGGAGATGTCCCCCTCGCCCCCGCGCACGATGAGTTTTCTGAATGCCCTGCCATCGTTCCTGACGGCGTCCGCAAACAGGGAACGGATGGCGCAATAGGCGCACCGCACCCCCTTGCCGCACACCTCGTCCGAGGCGCAGCCCGTCGTCTCCTTGAGCGTGCCCTTGGAGCGGGACGCGCGGAAACACTCGCGGAAAGCGCGGTTGGTGTAGCGCACCTTCATATTTTTATCCACGACGATCGCCGCCGTCGGGATATTGTCGAGCACTTCCCTGTAAAGGTTCATCCTCTATCCTCGATATAATTTGAGCGCGCCGCTGACGACCCTGGCGTTAAGCGCGCCCTCCTCACAGATCTCGCCGTCGTACTGGACGAAGATATTTCCCTCGCCCTCGATGACCGCCCCGTTGCAGGGGATGTGGTGGGTAATGGGACGGGTCAGAAGTTTTCCGCGCATGAGGCGGATAAGTTCGGGCACGAGCGTTCTCGGGGGCGGGCAGTCCACGATGATCAGCTCCAGCTGCCCGTCGTCGATCACGGCGGGCGGGCAGAGCGGAATGCCGCCGCCCAGCTGCGTCCCGTTGCAGACCGCTGCAATGAGCGCCGTATACTCGCGCGTCTCGCCGTTCACCGTGACGCGCAGCTTTGTGCCGCGGTAGCGAAAAAGGCAGGCGACGAGGGCGCGGAAGTACTTGCCCTTGTTTGTCCCGTGCTTCATGCGCCGGCAGCGGCGCAGGATCTCCACGTCAATGCCCGTGCCCGCAATGTTCATACTCCTGCGCGTGCCGCATTCCATGTAGTCAACCGGCCTTGCCGCCCCGTTCAGGTACAGATCGAGCGCCTTGATGCCCTTGGGAATGCCGGCAGCGACCGCGAAGTCATTCCCCGTGCCCGCGGGAATGATAGCGAGCGTGCAGGCGGCGGGGTCGACGAGCCCGGACAGGACCTCGTTGACCGTGCCGTCGCCGCCGATGACGAGGAACTCCGTCCCGCCCGCTTCGGAGAGGCTGTGCGCGTACTTGATGGCGGCGCCCGGCTTATCCGTATAGAAGATACGGTACTGTACGCCTGCGGCTTTCAGACGTTCTTCCGTCTTTTCCACCAACTTCCCTGCGCGGCGCGCCTTCCGATTGACGATCACATTGAGCACGGTCTTTTCTCCCCTGTAAATCCGACAAAAAGTCTGCTGAGGTATATTATACAATATTTCCCGCGCGATTGCAATTTTTTTACAAATCTGTTATACTGATTTCAGCAAATTTTTATGGAGTCCGCATGCAACGCATCCTTCCCGAACAACTCAAGGCGCTTGCCGCCGCCCTTGACGCCCCGCTCTATGTGGTGGGCGGGAGCGTGCGCGACTTTTTGGCGGGACACCTCACGGATCGCGCGGACTGGGACCTTGCCTCGCCCGCGTCCGAGGAGGCGCTCGCCCGCGCCGCGGAAGAGGCGGGCTTTCTAGTTCGCGCCGTGTACCGCAATACGGGCACGGTCAAGCTCACAGATAACGAGGGCGTGGGCTATGAGTTCACCCGCTTCCGCTCGGACAAGTATGTGCGCGGCATCCACACGCCCAGCGAAATCACCTTCACGACGGACATCGCCCTCGACGCGCGGCGGCGGGACTTCTGCGCCAACGCCGTCTACTATGACGTTGCGGCGGGAAGGTACGTCGACCCGCTGGGCGGCATTCCCGATATCCGCACAAAGATCCTGCGCACCGTCGCCCCTGCGGAGAAGGTGTTCGGCGAGGACGGCCTGCGCCTTCTGCGCCTCGCGCGGCTCGCGGCGCAGACGGGGTTCTCCCCCGATGAAGCGTGCCTTGCGGGCGCAAAACTCAACCGCGCGCTCATCCGCGACATTGCGCCCGAGCGCATCTTTGCGGAACTGGAACTGCTGCTGCACGCGGACGAGAAGGCGGGCGGCACGGATGCGCCCTACCGCGGGCTGTGTCTGCTGCGGGAGACGGGCGTTTTGGCCGAAATCATGCCCGAACTTGCCGCGGGCGATCATATGACGCAGCGGGCGGACTTCCACAATTATGACGTGTTGGAGCACTCCTTCCGCTGTGTGCGCTATGCCCCGCCCGCCATCCGCTGGGCGGCGCTGCTGCACGACGTGGGCAAGCCCGCCTGTATGCTGGAGGACGGCAACTTCCACGACCACCCCGCGCGCGGCGCCGTGATCGCAGCGGACATTCTCACGCGGCTGAAAGCGCCCAAAAAGCTCACCGAGGAGACGGCAAGGCTCGTCGCGCTCCACATGCGGGACTTCAACTTACAGATGAAGGAAAATAAGGTGCGCCGCGAGATCGTCCGCGATTACGCGCTGCTCGAGAAATTGTTCGCGCTCAGACAGGCGGACTTTTCCGCCTGCAAAGATGACCTTTCTCCCGCGCCCGGAGTACAAAAATGGCGCACCGTTCTTGAAAAAATGCGCCAAGAGGGCGTTCCGTTCACCCTGAAATCACTCGCCGTCACGGGCGACGATCTGCGTCAGATGGGTTTTTCGGGCGAACGGGTGGGCGCCATGCTCCACGAACTGCTCGATTATTGCACGCAGGACGGGCGGCGCAACCACAAAGACGCGCTGCTGCGCCATGCACAAAACTTAAACAAGGAGACTTTATGACCGAACTTCTTTTATATGTGAGCATTAGCTTAAGTGCGCTGTGCCTGCTGCTCGTCGTCATCCTGCTTGCGAAAAGCAAGAGAAGCGGAGATGGCGCCGTCATGCAGAAACTGGAAAAGCTGGAGGAAAAGACGGACGCCGTCGGCAAACTCGCCGACTACAATGCCCGCTCCTTAGAGCGCATGGACCGCACGACGGAAGCGCATCTCGCGGACATCCGCAACCGCCTCGCAGAGGACTTGAAATACGTCGTGGACGTCAACGCCAAGAACTTGGAGCGCATCCGTCAGACGGTGGACGAGAAGCTCACGCACTCCATCGACGGCAAGCTCACCGATTCCTTTGCGCGCATCACCGAGCGGCTGGAGAAGATGTACGAGAGCGTGGGCGAAATGAAGGGGCTCTCCTCCTCCGTCGCCGATATCCGCCGCGTCTTTTCCAACGTCAAGCTGCGCGGGACGTGGGGCGAGGCGCAGCTGGACACCATCCTCGCGCAGATGCTCGCACCCGACCAGTACATCCGCAGCGTCAAGCTCAATCCCCTTGACAACTCGCTCGTGGACTTCGTCATCGTGCTGCCCGCCAAGGACGGTGCGGTGTATCTGCCCGTGGACAGCAAGTTCCCCGTGGAGGAATTCGAACGGCTGGCCGCCGCCTCCGAGCGCGGGGACAAGGAGAGCGAGGAGCGCGCCCGCAAGAACCTGGAGCGCGCCGTCAAACTGCAGGCGGACTCCATCGCCAGAAAGTACATTCACCCGCCCGTCACGACCGACTTCGGCGTCATGTACCTGCCCAGCGAGGGGCTGTATGCCGAGGTCGTGCGCACGCCCGGCATGTCCGACTGGCTGCGCGCGCACCGCGTGCTCGCCGTGGGGCCGACCAACTTCGGAGCGCTCCTCTCCACCTTGCAGACGGGCTTCCGCACCGCGGCGATCGAGAAGCGCTCGGGCGAACTTCGCGACATGCTCGACTCCTTCCGTGCCGACTTTGCGAAGTTTGCAGAGCTGCTCGAAAAGACGCGCCGCAAGCTGCAGGAGGCGCAGGACACCGTGGAGAGCGCCGAAAAGCGCACGGGCACGATCGGCAGGAAGCTGGATTCCTTCCGCGGCCTTGGCGGCACGCTCCCGCCCGCCGACGACGAAACGTAAGCGCGCCCGCCGATGCCGGACGTTGCACGTCGCCCGCGCAACCGACAATATGACCGCTTTCGCCGCGCCGCAGACGCCCACATCTGCGGCGCGGCGTTTTTTCCGCAAGATCTCCCACGATTTTCACGCGGCGGCGGCGGGATTTACTTGCTTTTTTTATGCCGCGCCTATATAATGGAGCACATGAACCTGAGTAAATTGACGGAAAGCTTCCCTTTCCCCACGACCTTTGACGATTTTTCCGCCCCGCGCAACGTGCAGAGCTGCTCCGTGCGCGCGCTGGACAATGCCACGCTCATTGAAAGCGGCGGCAGATTCAAGCGTTTTGCCGCGCCCTGCGAGCGCATCCTCATTCTCAAGGGAAACGGTCATTTCAAATACAAGCGCGGCGAGCTCCCCTTTTCCGAGGGCGAGGCGTTTGCTGCCGAGGGCCTCGAAGAGTATGACTTCTACGGGGAAGGCACCTTCCTCATCGTAAAAGTGTAGGCGGGAGGCAGACATGCAGCAGCAATCCGGGCATGTGCGCCCCTCCGCCGCGCCGCCGACATGGCAGTACATTCCGCCGCAGTCCGAGCCGCCCGCCCAGGGGCCCAAACAGCCCAAGACGCCGACGCCGCGCAGGCAGCTTTTGTGGTATCTTCTCTCCTTTGCGCTGGGCGTTCTGCTCACCGTTGCCGTCGTCGCGATCGTCATTTCCGGTATTCTGGGCGGCTCCGCCCGCAGCGCGCTCGCCTCGCTCGGGATAGATGCCGAGGACATTTTATCGGAGGAATACCTCGACCGTCCCGCGCTCGAGGTGATGGACGAGGTGCTCGCCGACCTTCAGGCGCTCTCCGACCCGGACAGCGTCAGCCTTGCGACCCTCTCTAAGTACTCGCCCGCCGTGGAAGAGATCGCCGAGACGATGAGCGTGCAATTTGCCGAGCTGGGCGTGCGCATGGACAGCGACACCCTGCTCTCCACGCCTTTGGGAAGCCTTGGGGAACTCCTGCAGGAGAGCGTCCGCGGCGCGGAACTGGGGACGGCGCTGGGCATCAACTCGCTCTCCGACCCCATCCTCATCGAGCTCTGCTACGGGCAGGCGGGCGAGGACTACGTCATCATCAACGGCAGGATCGTCATGAACGCAGGAAAGCGCGCAACGACGGTGGGCGATCTGACCGATGGTGCAACCTCGCTTTTGCAGGAACTGTATGTGGAGACGGCGTTCGGCGTGAGCGCCTCCTCCAACGAGACGCTGCGCTTTTTGGCCTATGGCAGAGAGGGCGAGCAGTATGTCATCGAAAACGGCGCCGTGCGCATGCTCTCCGACCCCGTGACAGGCATTGCCTATGAAAAGCGGACGCTGGGCGACCTCGCAGACAACTCCATCTATGACGGCGTGACCATTGACTACGGCGGGACGCAGACGGCACTTGCCGACCTGCCCGTCGGCGCAGCGGCGGACACGGCACTTCTCTCCGCCCTCGCCGACGAGCCTCTATGCGCCCTTCCCGCGGCGCTCGGCACGCTCACGCTCGCGCAGGCGCTGCCCGAAAGCGCGCTGTTTGCCCCCGTGCAGGACACCGCGCTCGAAGCCCTTTCGGACGATACGCTCTCCGCGCTCACGGTCGGCAGTCTGTGCGAAACGCCGCTGCCCGAAGCGCTCGCCGCCGCGCCGCTCTCCGACTGGGCGGACGCGCTCAATGATCTCCCCCTTGCCGATCTCCTCGGCGAGGAGGCCATGGAAAGCCGCGTCCTGCGCGCCCTGGAGGAGGCGACCTTCGGGGAACTGCCCGCGCGCATCGCCGTGCTGACCGTCTCCGACGTGTTCGGCGACGTCATGTACAGCTACTGCGCCCCCGCGCTAAACGGCGGGCGGGGATATGCGGAGATGATCGCCTCCTACGACCCTGCATCCGATCCCGCGACGGGCGCGCCCGGCTCACTGCGCCCCGCGCTGCTCACGGCGGACGCTCTTACCGTCTCCGAGCAAAACGGCAGGCTGATCGCGACCTGGACGCAGGAGGGCGAAAGATGCACCGCCGAGGTCGAGCGCTGCCTGACGGGGACGTGGTATCTGCTCCTTGGCGAGGAGGCGGACATGCCCCTCTCCGCGCTCGCCGGGGCGATTCGCGCCGCAGACGACGCGCTGCATGAAATGCCCCTTTGGGAGCTGTACCTGCACGGCGTCATCGACGAAAATCCCTACGCCGTCCTGCCCGAGGCGTATCCCGCAGACGGCGTCATCTATGAAAACCTCAACGAGTTCACCCTCGAAGGGCTGCTCGGCTATACGAAGTACCTGCTGACTGCGCTCTCCTGAGCGAAAACGCGCAAAATCATAGAAAAAATCGGCGCGCAGGCGCGAAAAATCCGTTGACTTGCGCGCGAAAATATTGTACAATACAAAAGCGGACGAAAATCGTCCGCTTTTTACCTTGCATATCGGGAAGATATGCCGAATAAGACCGGGAGGTGAAACAAAAATGCAGAAGTACGAGATGCTCATTCTTCTTCGCAGCGACATGGAAGAAGAGGCGAGAGAGGCGGAACTCAAGAAGTACGCCGATATCGTTACGACGATGGGCGGCTCCGTCGAGGCAATGGACAAGTGGGGCGTCAAGAAGACGCAGTACCCCATCGCGTTCAAGACGGATGCCTTCTACGCACTTATGACGTTCCATGCGGACGGCGCAGCGGTGAAAGAACTTGACCGTGTTGCCGGCATTTCCGACGACGTCTTAAGACGCATGATCACGAAAGTCGAGGAAAAGTAAGATGACAAAGGTGTTATTGATCGGAAATCTGACGCGCGATCCGGAACTCACGGAGACCGCCGGCGGCGTTTCCGTATGCCGCTTCGGCGTTGCCGTCAACCGCTATTCCGGACAGGAGGAGCGCCAGACGGACTTCTACAACGTGACGGCATGGCGTCGCCTCGGCGAGACCGTCGCGCGCTACACCAAGAAGGGTCACAAGATCGCCGTCTACGGAGATCTTCAGATCCGCCAGTACGAGGGCAACGACGGCGTGCGCCGCACGTCGGTCGACGTCGTCGCACAGGACGTGGAATTCCTCACCCCCAAGCAGCAGAGCGGGGATGACTTTTACAGTGCGCCCGCTGCGAACCCCCAGAGTGCGGCTCCCAGGAAGAAGCCCGCGCTCGAAGCCTTTGACGACGACGGGGACATCCCCTTCTGAAAGGCTGAAATATTATAAGGAGAATTGAGATGGAAGAGAATACGGTTGTGACGGAGACCGCTGCTGCCGAGACTGCAGCCCCCGAGGCCCGCGAAGCAGCGCCCGCTGCACGCGAAGGCCGCGAGCGTCCCGCCAAGAAAAACTATAAGCGTCAGAATTATAAGAAGGTCTGCCTCTTCTGCCAGGAAAAGAGCACGATCGACTATAAGGAGACGAACAAGCTCCGCAAGTTCATCAGCGAGGGCGGCAAGATCCTGCCCCGCCGCATGACCGGTACGTGCGCAAAGCACCAGCGCGAGCTCGCCGTTGCCATCAAGCGCGCGCGCATTGCGGCGCTCCTGCCCTTCAAGGCTGACTAAGGCAACTAAGAAAACCAAAAGCTCCCCCTCGGGGAGCTTTTTTCATGGCGTTTTTCCTATTCCATACAAAAGACAGCGTGACATGCGCCGCCGCGCAGTTGCGCGGCGGCGCATAAGTACACAACGTATGCAAAAATGACGCCGTTTTTTATCACATGCGCCGCGGGACAGTTGTCCCGCGGCGCATGTTTTATTTTTTATTCGGTGCGCTCCCAGACGTTGGAGCCAAGGCGAAGTAGCTCCGCATTGCGGGCGGGGTCGCTAACGTCGATCGCAAGCCAGCCCTGCCACGTATCCTCACACCAGCCCTGCGTCTGTGCAAACGTCACGCGCTCCAACGCATAGCAGCCATCAAAGGCGTTCTGCCCGATCGTGCGCACGCCGCCGGAAATGGTGATCTGCGTCAAGTCCGTGCACCAATGGAAGGCGAGCATTCCGATCAGAGTAACGCTCTCGGGGATGACGATCTCCGTCAGGCGGAAGCAGTTCTCGAACGCGCTTTCCCCGATCACGACAAGCCCTTCGGGCAGTACGATGCTTGTGAGCGCGCTGCACTCCCGAAATGCCCCGCCGGCAATCGTGCGCGTGCCCTCCCGAACGACAAATTCGCCCGAAGCTTCGTCCGCATTCACCCTGAGCAGATGGTTGCCCAGATAGAGCGCGCCGTCCTCCCAGTTGCTCTCGTCGTTCCAGTACGCCGTATCTTCAAATGCCAGGCCGTCGAGAGAGGTCACACTGTCCGGCAGCCCGATCTCTGCGAGCTGAAAACAGTCCGTAAACGCGTATCCGCCGATCGTCGTGACGCTCTCAGGAATGGCGACGGAAGGCAATTTTTCGCAATACGCGAAGGCATACAGTTCGATGGTCGTCAGCCCATACCCGAGTGAAAGTTCTTTGAGCTCCGAGCAGCCCGAAAATGCATCCTTACGGATGCGGTTCACACTGTCCGGAATGGTGACACTGACAAGGTCGGTACAGCCCTTAAATTGATTCCATCCGATCTCTTCGATCCCGCCGGGGATGACGAGCTCGGTCAACGGCTGCCCGTTGAGACAGAGGTGATGCGCATAGTTCAGCGGATTGGAATCGACGAGATCAAAGGAGATTTTACACCATGCCGCAAGATCGCTGATGCTTACCTTTTCCAGTGCCGTACAGCCTGTGAACGCAAAATTGTCGACGGCCGTAACGCCGCTGCCCATCGCAATCTCGGTCAGACCCGTACAGCCTTCAAACGTATAATAGCCAATGCTCTCGACGCTGTCCGGAATCGTGACGGACGTGAGCGCGGTGCAGCCGGAAAACGCATAGTCGCTGATGGTCCGCGTACCGTCGCGGATGACGCACGCCCCGGAGAGGGCATCCGGATCCGCCTGCAGCAGATGCTCCCCGACATAGAATACGCCGTTCTCCCAATTGCTTTCATCGTTGAAAAGGGGCGTATGTTCAAAGGCTGAGCCGTCGATCGCCGTCAGGCTGTCAGGGAGCTCGATCTCCGTCAGCGCGGTATTGGCGAATGCGCCCCGGCTGATTTGCGTCACGCCATTGCCGATCGTCACATGCCTGAGGTTGGTGCAACCGGCAAACGCATACGAGCCGATGGTCTCCACCGTGTCGGGAATGATCACGCTCGTGATCGAGGTATTTTCCGAAAATACATTGGTGACGATCCCCGTGATCTGCAATCCCCCATAGGTCATCGGAATGACGATCTCGGTATCCGTACATGTCCCGAGACCGCTAATCGTCCCGTTAAGCGGGTCAAACAACAGCCCCTGCGAAGCATGTTCCTCAAAAAATGCGGGGCTATAGGAGCCGCACACGGTGCAGGTATCGCCCGCGTACTCGTGCGAAAGGGTGCGCACTGCCTGCTGCTCCTCGTACCCGCAGGCGGTGCATGTATGTGCCCGCAAGCCCTGCCGCGTGCAGGTCGCCGCCCGGATCTGCGTCCAGTCGCCGTATGTATGTTTCTCCTGTCCGCTGACGGCATCCGCATGGGAACAGGTCGCCCTGTGCCAGTGCGAGGTGGTATCAAACGTCCAGCCGGAGGCAAACGTGTGCGTATGCGGCACTTCCGGCGTGTCGGGCTCCTCGCCTCCGGGCGTTGTGGGGTTCTCTCCACCGGGCGTTGTGGGCGTCTCATCGTCGCCGGGCGTGACGACGGGATCGCTGTCTGCGGTCGGCGTCTCGGTGCATGCCGCAAAGCTGAACGCGCAGGAGAGCGCCATGGCCGCGGCAAGCAGCATGACAAGAATTTTTTGCTTCATATTCTGCTCCTCCGTTTGCAGGGCGTAAAAAAGCGTGCTCCCAATCGGAAACACGCCCTGCATGTAGTATCTCCGATTGTTGGCACAAAACTTTCCAAGTAACGGAAAATAGAGATACGAGATGCCTCTTCGTATCCATTACTTGGACAATTTAGTTTTGTGCCATACTTAGTATAGCACACTTACAGATAGTTTGCAAGTACCCCGCGGCAAAAATTTTTGCGGAAGATAAGTCGCGCGCCGATGCGGCTTGAACGAATGCGCCGCCGCGCAGTTGCGCGGCGGCGCATTCGTATAAAACACATGCAAAAACGACGCCGTTTTTCTATCATATGCGCCGCGGGACAACTGTCCCGCGGCGCATGTGCATCTCATTTATTCAAATCAATCAAAAAATTCTTCGTAGACCGCCTTTAAGGTGCGCTCGTAATTTTCGTTGTCCACGCCGACGATGATGTTCAGCTCGGAGGAGCCCTGGTCGATCATTCTGACGTTCACCCCTGCGCGCGCGATCGCCTCGAACAGGCGGGCGCTGACGCCGACGCTGCGCGTCATACCGTGACCGACGACCGCAATGAGCGCGATATCGTTGATGACTCGTAGGCTGTCCGGATTGACCGCCTCTCTGATCTCATCACACATCTCTTCCAATAGACCGCCTTTCAGTTCGGCGCTGTCGATGACAAAGGACATGGTATCAATGCCCGTGGGAATGTGTTCGAAGGAGATGCCGTGCTTCATAAAGACGGCGAGCGTGCGGTAGGTGAAGCCGATCTCCTCGTTCATGAGCGATTTTTCCAGGAAGATGACGGTGAAATTCTTCTTGCCCGCGATGCCCGTGACCCGACGCCCGCTGTATGTATAGCGGGAAGTGGGCAGGATCTCCGTCCCCTCGTCCTCGGGACGGAAGGTATTCTTGATGCGGATGGGGATATCCACCTCGCGCACGGGGAAGATGGACTCGCTGTGCAGCACGTTTGCGCCCATGTAGGAGAGCTCGCGCAGCTCCTTGTAGGAGAGGGAGCGGATGGGCACGGGATTTTCTACAATCCTGGGATCGCACGCCAGAAATCCGCTGACGTCCGTCCAGTTTTCGTACAGGTCCGCACCCGCCGCCCGCGCGACGATGGCGCCCGAAATGTCGCTGCCGCCGCGGGAGAAGGTCTTGACCCTGCCGTTTGCGTCCTCGCCGTAAAAACCCGTGACCAGCGCGCGCTTCTTGCCCTTGAGCGCCTCCGCAAGCAACGCGTAGGTGCGCTTGTTGTCCAGCTTTCCGTCGGGACCGAACTTGACGACGTCGCGCGCATCGATGAAGGGAATGCCGAGAAGCTCCGCCATGACCCGCCCGGAGAGGTACTCCCCGCGCGATGCGCAAAAGTCGGGCGATGCCTCTTTGACGATCGCCTCGCCCGTCTCGGCGAGGATGGCGTCGATATCCAGATCCAGCTTGAGTTCTGAGACGATGCCGCGGAAGCGCTCGCAAATCTTTTCGAACGCGGCGCCCGTCTCACCGTTCACGGCGACGTTATCGTACGTTTCATATAAAAGATCGGTGACCTTGATATCGCCGCCGAAGCGCTTGCCGGGCGCGGACACCACCACATAGCGGCGCGCGGGGTCGCTCTCGATGATGCTCTTGACGCGGAGCATCGTGATGCCGTCCGCCATGGACGTGCCGCCGAATTTACAAACTTTAATCATAGCTGATCTCTCTGCCTTCCAGATAATATCTCTTTTCCTTGCTCATGCCGAGCGAAAATGCCTTCTTGGGGAGCAGCGCGCCGCCCTTTAAGGCGGGGAAGAAGTCCTCTTTGTCCATCGCGGTCAATAAGATGCCCGCGCAGTCCTCCTCCGCGGCACACGATTGCAGGCGCTTTGTCCCGTGTACATAGTCGATGCGCCCGCCGCCTGCACGGACAAACTTCTCGCACAGCTCGTCTGCAATGCGCACGCCCGCGATGCCCGCAGGCAATCCCGTGATGACGTTGCCCTCCCGCTTGCACTTGACGCTGCGCATGACAAAGTCGCAGAACGCCTCCGTCTCCACGTCCTTCACAAGGCGGTGGATGGGATGAAACACGACGGCGGGATCGCAGATGTTGACCATCTCAACGAGGGTAAAGCGCGCGGGATGGTTTGCAAGTTCCTCCTGCCGCAGCGTGGGTTTTAACTCCTCCCAGTACTGCTTCGCCGCGGCGACGGCGTGGTTGCCGTCCGCGACCGCGAACATGGGATCGCCCTTGGTGTACAGATAGTTGACGACGTCTGCCGCAATATAGTCGGGGACAAACCAGCCCGTCAGATGACCGCCGCCCTCCATGAGGTCGAAGTCATAGAGCTGTTCGAGCTCCTCGCGCAGCAGGTCCTTGACCGCCCTGTCCTTTTTATCGCGGTAAAAGAGGATGGTGTGCGGGAATTCCAGCGGCGTCGCCCTGCGCTCGGCGACGCGGACGGTGAGGCGGCTCGGAATGACCTGCTCGGACGCGCGGATGGGCGCAGAGACGCCCGCCTCAAGACTGAATTGCTCTAAGTCGATGCAGACGAGAATGCCCCGCCGCACGCCCGTGCGGGTGGTGCGCTCGGTAAAGACGAGCCCGCGCGTCAACTTGCTGAGCGTGTCGTTTTCCAAAGCGGCGTACATGGCGGCGCGTTCGGCTTCGATGCGCGCCGCGTCGTCCTCGCCCAAATCGATCTCCGGAAGAATAAAGTTGAGCGTAGAGGGCGCGTCCCCGACGCAGCGCTCTACGCGTTTCCAGTATTCGCGATCGGAGGTAAACTGGTCGCGGGCGATGACCGCCCACGTTTCAAACCCTTCCCGCGGGATGAGAACGCGGGGGATACGCAGACATGACTTCATATGGCGTTGATGACGATGACCGCGGCGACCGCAAGCACGATGGCGAGCAGCTTGAGGGGAACGTTATGCGTAAATAATTTGCCGAGAAAAGACCAGAATTTCATGCTTTTTTGCCCCCGCTGTTAAATTCCTTCCAGTAGTAGTCCTTGAGATACTTTTTCAGGCTCTCCGAATCGACGTAGCGGGTGATCTCGCCGCGCTTGACGTAGGAGACGATGCCCGTCTCCTCGGAGACAATGATCGTGGAGACGTCCGCGACCTCGGTCACGCCGATGCCCGCGCGGTGGCGGGTGCCGTAATCCTTGGGGAAGTCCTTCTGCGTGAGCGGCAGGAAGCACCCCGCCGCCTGAATTTTATCGCCGTAGATGACCATGGCGCCGTCGTGCAGGGGCGCCTTGGGAATAAAGATGCCCTCGATGAGCTGATTGGAGATATTGGCGTTGAGCGTGACGCCGCTGTCGATGATCTCCTTGGGCAGATTGCCGTTGGAGAGCACGATGAGCGCGCCCGTGTTGCTCTTGGAAAGGCTCTGCACCGCCTTGACGATGCCCGAGATATACTCGTCCGCGCGCGCACTGACGGCGTTGTTCTTTGCCGCCTGCGCCCCCTGGACGGGATGCACGCGCTTGCCCGCAACGTTCCAGACCGAGCGCTTGATCTCCACGCTGAAGAGCAGCAGGAAGAACAGCGACATGAGCATGACGAAGATATAGAACAGTTCGGCCGTGAGGTGCTCGGAAAAGAGCGTGATCGCGCCCGTGCAGACGAGCAGGAACACATAGAGCGCAATGAGCTTTTTGGCATTATTTTCGTACAGCGTTTTGAGCACGAAGTAGATGAGCAGGAACAAAAAGACCGCTTCGATGACGATGATCCAGTTGTCCGCAAAATTTGAAAAGATGCCCTGGATGCCCTCCCAGACCTGCTGAGGCGTACGCATCTGCCGTTCCCTCCTTTTCGCCGCGCGCGGCGGCGAACCCTTTCTTCCCTATTATACTTTTTTTCGCAAAAAATGCAACGCGTTTCCCCGAAAAAATCGCCTTACGCGTAAAATATTTTCGCGATCGCGTCGAAAAGTGCGCCTGTTTTGGCAAATTTTCCGCTCTTGGCGCCCGAGGAGAGCGCATAGAGCTGTTCGTACAGCGTCCGCACGCGCTCCCGCCCCAGCCGCGCCGCTGTCTGCCTGTTCCTCTGTACGGCATACGGCTTGACGCCCAGCGTCTTGGAAAGCTCCGCATCCGAGGCGGCGGAGACAGAGACTTCGTACAGCGTGCGGAAGTGTCCCGCCAGCGCCGAAAGGCAGGCGTGCTCGTCGTACCCCTTCTGAAGAAGATCGGATAAGATCTCCATGAAGCGGGCATAGTTTTTCCCCGATGCCGCCTGCGTCAGTTCGTAGATCTTGTACTCGGTATCCTTGGCGACGTACGCCTCCACGGCGTCCCGCCCGATGCGCGCCCCCTCGCCGAGCACGAGCGCAAGTTTTTCCGTCTCCAGCTTCATACGCGCGGCGTCGCGGTTGCAGAAGCGCACCATGAGGGAGGCGGCATCGCCGTCCATCGCAAACCCCTTGCGCTTCGCCACGCCGAATACCCAGCGCGCGAGCATCTCCTCGTTCTCCCGTCCGCAGTCCACATAGGTCACGCCCGACTTTTTTCTGAGGTCGGCGGCGCCCGTCTTTTTGCCTGCGTTGACGATGACAAAGACGGTCGTGGGATTGGGCGAGGCGCAGTACGCCTTGAAGTGCGTCTCCCACTCCTTTTCGCTCGGGTAGAACTCATACGCGCGCACCAGCCGCTTTTCGTCCAGAAAGGGCAGCGTCTCCAGCGCGCGCACGAGCGAGGGAAGATCGCCCTTGAGGGCGTCCCCTTCATAGCGCACGTCGTTGAGGGCGGGACTGGCGATATGGCACGCGGCGCGGATGCTCTCCACGGCGTGATCGCGGAAGTAACTCTCCTCCCCCTCGACAAGGTAGACGGGCGCAACGCCCTCTTTGAGTGATTTTGCAAGCTCAACAAACTTCATAGTACCCTGATTATACCATCTTTGAGCAGGTATTTCAAGCGCGTTTCGCACGTTTGCACCGATAAATCGGCGAAAAGCACCGGATCGCCCTCAAAGGAGAACTCCACGGCGACACCCTCCGCCGTGAGCGCCAGCCTGTCCGCGCCCTCGTAGACAAAGCGCATGCCGCCCAGCTCGATGCGGTCGGCGCGCACGATATGCGTCTCCCGCAGCCCCGTCTCCACCTCCTCATAGGTGTAGATGACTTCCGCGGGCAGGAACGCCGCGACGTTGACGGCGCTCGCCCCGTCCGAGGAGAGGACGATGACCGCGTCCAGTTGCCCGCCGTAGGTGCGGTCGAGAAAGTCCTCGCAGGTCGCGAGCGAGACGTCGCCGTCCACGAGGAGCACCGCGCTTCCTCCCTCGCGCACGAGGGCGCAGTCCCCGCCCGAATACCCCGTGACGTCGATGCGACAGCCCGAAAAGACGATATTCTCCGCGCACACGACAAGCGCAAAGGAGGCGGCGAGCGCGGCGGTCAGCAACCCGCGCGCGAGCGCAGAAAGGCGCACCCTGCCGCTCAAAGTGACCATGCCCGCAAACCAGACGATGCCGCCCGCGCCGAGCGCGAACCCCGCGAGCACGGCGGAGAAGTCTGCCGAGGAAAAGCAGAACAAAAAGGCGGACAGCAGCCCCTCCGGCAGCGCCAGCAGGACAGGCGCAGCGGCGGGGAAAAGCGCGGATAAGAACCCGCAGACGATGAGGGGCAGAAAGAGTACGGGCAGCGCGGGAATGACGACGAGGTTGAGCAGCGTCCCCCAGACGGAGAAATAGCCGAACGCCTCCATCATCAGCGGGAAGGTGAAGATCTGCACCGCGGCGCTCGAGGCGAGCGCGTCCGCCAGCCGCGCGGGGAAGAAGATGCGCCCGATATGCAGCTTTTTCAGTCCGCGCGAAAAGGAACCGGAGAAGAGCGCCAGCCCTGCGACCGCGCCGTAGGAGAGCTGAAAGCTGACCGAGAGCAGCTTGGCGGGAGAGACGAGCAGCGTGAGGACGGCGGCAAAGCTCAGAGAGGACAAAAGATCGTACTTCGCGCCGCGAAAGCGCATGACGCCCGCGACGGCGCACATGATGAGGGCGCGTACGCTGGACACCGTGAACGCACACAGCGCGCAGTACCCCGCCGCCAGACAGAGCGCGGGGACAAAGGACCACCGCCGAAGGAGCGGGCGCAGGCAGAGCGTCACGGCGCCGTACAGGATGCCGATGTGCAGACCGGAGACCGCAAATACGTGCGCGATGCCGCCCGTGCGCGTCTCGTCCAGCAGTCCCCCGTCGATGCCCGCGGAATTGCCCGTCAGCAGCGCGTAGGCGATGCCCGCGCAGTCGCGGTCCATCTCCGCAAACAGCACATCATAGAGCGCCGCGTTAGCGCGAAGGAAGAGATTGCCCGATTTCCCCGTGACCTCGCAGGCGGCGGGCGAAGCGGTATAGCGCAGGTCGGAAGCGAGATCGGACGCCCTTCCGCCCGCCGATGGCAACAAATTTCGGGATACGTTCGCCGAAAATGTGACCACGTCCCCGGGGCGCACGTTCTCCGAGGGGAGGGCTGCGCGCATGTTGCCGCCCTGCGAAGTGCCGTCAAAGGAGAGGTCAGAGAGCGTCGCCACGCTGTAGCCGTTATACACGGAGACCGTCTGCGCCGTACCCGTCACCGTGTACTCCCCCTCCCGGGCGCCCGACGTAAAATTGGAACACGCGAAGGAAAACAGCCCCGCGCCCAGCCCTGCGGCGACGGTGAACAAGGCGACAACCGCCAGAACGCGCCGCCATGCAAAGGGCGGCGCGAGCAGCAGCAAAAACAGCGCAAAGACAAGGGCATCCGCGGGACGCACGCCCACAGATGCCCGATAGCTCAGATAGATGCCGCAGATCAGCCCGACGGCAAGCACGAGGAAAGGGCGCAGATTGAGCCGAGGCAGGCTCTTTTCTCTTGCGCGCTCCTCCATGGCTCCCCTCCCGGCTTCTTTGGTATTTACAATTTTTCAAACACGGGGATGACCTCAAGCGGCGCGGCAACTGTTACCTTTTGTCCGCCTGCGAGCACCTCGCCCGTCGCCATATTTTTCCACTCGCCCGCAGGCAGGTAGACTTCCCGCTCCGTCATGCCCGCGTACAGCACGGGCGCGACGAGGTAGCGGCTGCCGAACATGTACTGCTCGTCCGTCTCCCAGCACGCGGGATCGTCGGGGAACTCATAGAACATGGCGCGCATGACGGGAGAGCCGTTCTCGCTCGCCTCGCGCATGACCTGCTTTAAGTAGGGCTTGAGCTGTTCGCGGACGGTAACGTAGTGCTTCAAAATCTCGTACACGTCCTCGCCGTAACTCCACAGCTCGTTGTCCCGCCCCGTATGGCAGAAGCCGCCGCCCCAGTCCCGATCGTCCAGCGGTTTGCTCTCGCACGGGCCCTTGTCGCCGTGCAGGCGCAGGACGGGGCAGAAGGTCGCCCACTCGAACCAGCGGATGAGCAATTCCTTATGCCCGGGCGCGGTGACGTCCACGAAGAACCCGCCGATATCCGTCGTCCACCAGGGAATACCCGCGAGCGAGACGTTGAGCCCCGCGGCAAACTGGTCGCGCAGCGTCTCGAAATTGCCGATGACATCGCCCGACCACAGCACGACGCCGTACTTCTGACTGCCCGCCCAGACGCAGCGGATGAGGTTGCAGATGTCCTTCTGCCCCGCCGCCGTCTGCCCGTCCCAGAACGCCTTGGCGTGCATGACGGATAGACGTTGCCCACCTGCAAATCGGTGCCGAGATAGTAACGGTAGTTGTCGAAGTCGTACGCCGTGTACTCGGGCTCCGCCTCGTCCAGCCAGAACATGTCGATGCCGTCCTCAAAGTAATTCCGGCGGCACTTGTCCCAAAGGTACGCCTGCGCGGCGGGGTTGGTCGCATCGTAAAGGTAGGAGTCGCCCAAAAAGTCAAAGCACTGACTGCCCCGCTCGGGACGGATGAGCAATCCCCTTTCGCGCATTTCAGCGAAATTTTCGCTCTTTTTGTCGACGGTCGGCCACACGGAGATCATGCAGCGGATACCGTAGGACCTGAGCTCGCGCACCATTGCGGCGGGATCGGGCCAGTAGACGGGATCAAACTTCCACTCCCCCTGCCGCGTCCAATGGAAGAAATCGATGACGATGACGTCGAGGGGAATGCCCCTGCGGTGATACTCGCGCGCGACGGAGAGCACCTCCTCCTGCGTGCGGTAGCGCAGCTTGCACTGCCAGAGCCCCAATGCGTTCTCGGGAAATTCGGGTGCGCGGCCCGCGAGCGCGGTGTAGTTCGCGAGGATCTCCTTCGGCGAGCCGACGGTGATCCAGTAGTCGAGCTGACGCACGCTCTCGACGTGCCACTCGGTGACATTCTTGGCAAAGGTCGCCCTTCCGACGGCGGGCTGATTGAACAAAAACCCGTAGCCGAGCGAGGAGAGAAGAAATGGCACGCTCGCCTGCGAATTGCGCTGGGCAAGCTCCAGCGTGCAGCCTTTCAGATCCAGGCAGTCCTGCTGGTACTGCCCCATGCCGTACAGCTTTTCCTTCTGCGCCTCAAAGCGCAGCGTACACTCGTAGTCGCCGCCGCGGATGGGCTTATATTCGCGCGCCACGATGCGCAGCGAAGGCGTGTGCGGCATGTCGTACTCGTAGCAGCGGTAGTACTCCTCCAAGATCTGCACGCCGCTTTTGTAGAAGCGAATTTTGCCGAGGCGGTCGACGCGCGCGGAGATCGCGCCGTTTGTGATGACCGCGCCATCCCCTTCAAGGCGAATCTCGGCTTCCCCGACGGGAGCGCCCTCGAGCGCCCAGTCCCTGTCGTCAAAGGCGCAGTTCATTGTGGCGCGCACGCGGAGCGCATCCTGCCCCTGCGCAAAGATGACGACCGTCTCCCCGTTGCGGGAAAATTGCAGCGTGTTAGCTTTGATCTCGAACATGAATTGCCTCGATGCGTTTTCTTGCTTTTGATTATAGCACACTCACCCCCGCAATGCAAGATTTGCAGCAAAAAAGCTTGCAAAATCGGACATATTTCTTACCAATTGCAACATTATGTCGCCGCGCACACATAGTAGCGCCCCGCGCGGCAACGCTCGTTCCATATCTTTGCAAATTCTGAAAAAGCCATCCGCGGTGGGATGACTTTTCAGAATGTACTTATTTTATAGGTACGTTACTTCTTTTTGCGCACCAGGACGATCACGATGATCGCGATGACGACGACTGCCGCAATGCATCCGCCGACGATCCAGCCGATCGTGCCGCCGTCCAATCCGCCCTCCTCTGCGCCCTCTTCGGGAGCGGGATCGTCATCGGGCTCCGGTTCGGGCTCCGGCTCAGGCTCGGGTTCAGGTTCGGGTTCGGGGGTCGGCTCGGGATTCTGCGCCGTGAGTTCATAGGATGCGACCGTACCGGAGACTTCGAACGCCGCGAGCAGATATGCACTGTCGCCGTTTTCGATGACGGCAAGCCCTTCGGGCGCCACGTCGCCCGTCGTTGCGCCGTTGAAGTCACGCGTGTTGACATAGTTGACGTACGCTGCCGATGCGGGGTCGGTGATATCGTAGATCATGATACCGCCGATGCGCTCGAGCGCGATGAAGGCATACGCCCTGCCGCCGATGTTCGCCACCGTAACCGCCTCGGGCTCCGTCCCCTTCTTTGCCGTGCGGCTCTCAAGCTCCAGATCGTCGTTGGAAGCATTGTAGTAATCGGGCAAAAATTCCCAGGTCAGCGCCTCAAATGCGTTCGCGCTGTCATAGACGAGGGTGAGCCCGTCCGTGCCGACCTCAAAGATACTGAACGAGCGCGCGCCGTACAGATAGTTTCCGTCACCGATGCCCGCCTTGACCGCGTTATCCAGCACGCGCACGCTCTCTGCCGTGACGGCGCCGTCCGCAGAGGTGATATCGCGCTTCTCCTCATCGGTGAATTCACCCCATTCGCGCGCGTCGCCCTCGTTGGCGGTGAGCAGGTACGTCTTCCCGTCCGCCTCGTACACGGAAATGCCGTCGGGCATGTACACGCCGTAAGTATTTGCATACGTCTTGGGCAGATAATCGCCGTCCGAATCGTCCAGATCGATCGCATTCGTCTCCAGACTGTAATCCTTGAAGCCGAGCGGCTCAACGGACGTGAACGCGCCCGCAGCGATATCCAGCACGGCGATCGCATTCGCCTCCTGTAAGGTGACATACGCCGTATTGCCGCTGACCGCGATGTATTCGGGCTCCAGATCGTTTTCTGCAGGGAGGATCGTGCCGTCGGGAGCGTTAAAGACGACGCCCTCCTCGGCAAGCTGCGCCGTGTCAAACTGCGCAAAGGTCGCGATCGTGACGGACGTCGCCTGCGTATCGATGACGGTCACGGAACCTGCGGGATCGACGATGCCTTCGCCATAGCCCTCGCGCGGCTCGCCCTCGTCGGCGGTGAGAATGTATCTGCCGTCCTCGCTGAAGGTGATCATGTCCGGCTGCACGCCCGTCGTATAGACTGCCGTGATCTCGCCAACATAGTTCAGGACGGCGACGCGGCCGGGCTTGGTGTAGTCCGCATCCTGCAGCGCGACGGCGATGCGGTCGTTTGCCGTATCCACCGCGACGCTGGTCATGTCGCCGTATGTGAAGGTTGCATCCTCCGCCTGCATGAGCTGCGCAATGTCGAGCGAGTCAGCCGTGCCGAAGGAGCCGTCCTCGTTGACGTCGAACACGTTGAGCTGCGACTGCGCGCCGTTGACGACGTACGCCTTGCCGTTATCGGCGTTGTACGCGACGATCTCCGCAACGCCGCCGTCCGCATTTGCCTCGCCCAGCGTAATGCCGCCCACCTTGTTCGCCGTGAGCGCCGCGTCCGCCGTGAAGCCATCCTCTTTGACGACGTAGCTCGCCTGCGCGGAGATGGTCTCGCCCTTGCTGTTCTGTACGGGAAGGTCCGCGGGCGTCACCTCGGTGTAGTCCAGGTCGGACGAATCCTCGGCGTTGTTGTCCGTATCGGCGTGATCGTTGCGCACGATCGCTTTTTTCTTGGACTGGATATCCGCATAGCCGCCCTCATAGACGGGCGGGATCTGCGCATCCTCCGTATCGTTGCCCTGTGCTGCGAGCACGTCCACATAGCCCGCAGGGCGGTTCTCGTCCGTCACCGCGCCCGCAAACGTGTCGCCAAGTTCCGCTTCGCACGAGAAGAGCGCGACGGTCACGCCCTTGTTGTGCAGCTGCACGTCCCACTCCATGTCCCCTTCGGGAATGAGATAGGCGCCCGCGGCGACTTCGTCTACCTCGCCGCAGCGGACGAGGAAATATCCCTCCGCCGCGATGCTGCCCGAGAGGGCGAATTCCTTCCATGCGCCGTTGTCGTCTCCGTCCGGGCTGGACTGATAGTAGAGATACCAGCCGTCCAGCGAGACGCTCGCGCCCGTGGGATTGTACAGCTCGATGAAGCTGTGGCTGACCGCCTCCGCATTGTCCGACGCGCCGAATACCTGATTGACGACGACGTGCTCGACGGTGACGTCATACGCCCCGCTTTCATCGTAGGGCGTACCCGCGCTTCCCTCCGCCGCGCTTGCGGCGACGGGGTATGCCGAAGCGATGATGGAAATACCCATCGCCGCGGCGAGCAAACAACCAAATGTCTTTTTCATGCTTTCTACTCCTTTTGCATCAAACATGAGGAGTATAGCATGCACTTCTATATTTTTTCACACAAATTTGTCTCAGGCTTGTAAAAAATGAGCGGCGCCAGAAATTTTCCTCCTCTTTCTGCCCACAACGGCACGATCGGACGGCGCAAAAGAAGAACAAGAGCCGTGAAACATGCCATATTTTGTCGCGCGGTGCATTCTTCGACGACTCCCGACGACCTTCGTGAGGATTCGCGCGGCGCAGTCCTTTATACTGTTGTGAAAAAACACGTGAGGTCCCTATGCGCCCGATATTCCGATGGCCGACGCCCCGCAGCGTCCTGTTTTTTTGCGCGCTGGCGGTCGCGATGATCCTGATGAATCTTGCCCTGCCCCGGCATGAACCCGTCGCCTTTATGCTGCTCTTTGCCGCGCTCGTCTGCGGCAGAAACCCCTACGCCGCCGTGCTTGCCTATCTGCTCTCGTCCATCACAGCCCTTTCGTGGATGGCGACGCTTTCAATGGCGGCGCAGGGCTGCATCCTGCTGCTCGCCTTTGTCCTCTCGCGCACCTTCCGCCGCGAGCCGGGACCCGAGCGCATCGCCTATGCCGCCGCCGCGCAGATCCCCTTCATCTTTTTGTTCCCGCACGAGGGCTACGCGCTGCTTCCTTTCCCCGTGATCGCGCAAAAGTGCATCCTCGCCCTCTTTTTCCTGCTCGCCGCGCTCCTTGCGGAGGGCGGCATGCGCGCGCTTTTATTCCGCGTGTTTCGCTGCCGCCTTTCGGGCGCGGAGCTCGCGCAGATCGGGCTTTTGTGGCTGTTTTTGGGCATGGGGCTGTACGCGGGGCTGGGTGCCATCGTCTTTACGGGCGTGACGCTCTTTCTGCTGCTCGCCGCCGTGACGCTCGCGGAAAATTCCGCCGCCGTCCCCCTTGCCGTTGCGCTCGCACTGCCCGCGTGCGTCTATGAAGTCTCCCTGCTGCCCGTCGCCGTCTATGCGGTCTACGCCTGCGCCGCCCTTTTGCTGCATTCGTACGGGCGCATCGCCGCCGCCCTCACGATGACGCTCACCTTTTTGGGCGTGCAGTACTTTTTGGGGCTGTATACGCAGGACGCCGTCACCATCTCGCTCACCATTCTTGCCTGCGTGCTGCCCGCGCTCGTCGTGGCGCTCCTGCCCGGAAAGATCGTCATGCGCGCAAAGCGCAGCCTGCTCTTCTACCGTGAACGCGTCCTGCCGCGCATCGCCGTCAACCGCAACCGCCGCGCCGTGGGCGAACAGCTCTACGAGGTCTCCTCCCTCTTCCGCGAGATCGAGAGCGCCTTCCTCATCCCCGAGACGACGGAGGACGCCGACAGGCGCATCGCCCGCAAGATCACCTCGACGCTGTGCGCGAACTGCACCTCCTACGCCTCCTGCTCGCGCGCCGACCTCGGCGAAAGCTTTCTGCGCCTCGTGCGCGTGGGGCGCGCCAAGGGCAAAGTCAACCTGATCGACCTGCCCGCCGAGCTCGCCAAGCACTGTTCCAACGTGGCGGGCGTGCTGTTCGCGCTCAACAAAGAATTGGTGGACTACTGCCGCGTCTCCGCCGCCATGGACACGGCGCGCGCGGGGCGGGAACTGCTCGCACGGCAGGCGCACGGCATCAGCGAGATCTTAAAGGACATCGCCCTGCGCGAGAGCGAGGAGTACGCGGTCTCCGGGGGAGAAGACGCCCTCGCTCGCGCCCTGCAGGAGCACGGCATTTTAAGCTCGGAGATCTTCGTCTACGGCGAGGACGACACGCTCACGGTGAGCATGACGCTTGCGGAGAGCGTCCCCGCAAAGAAGGTGTGCGCCGTGGCGAGCGAGGCGCTCGGCGTCCCGCTTGCGCTCTCCGAAAAACTGCCGCTCACGCACGATCGGGCATGCTTCATCCTGACCAAGAAGCCGCGCTACGACGCCTCCTTCGGGCTTGCCGGCTGTCCCAAGGCAGGAGAGCGGGCGAGCGGCGACACCCACTCCATTCTCAAGATCGACGAGCGCAGATTTCTCGTGGCGCTCTCGGACGGCATGGGCAGCGGGGCTTCGGCGCGCGACGTCTCGGCGCGCACGCTGTCTCTTTTGGAGAGCTTCTACAAGACCAAGATGCCCTCCGAGACGGTGCTTGCGACCGTCAACAGCCTGATCGCCTTCTCCGCCGACGAGACCTTCTCCTGTCTCGACCTGGCGGCGGTCAACCTGGACACGGGCTGCGCGGATATCGTCAAGATCGGCTCGCCCGCGGGCTTTCTGCTCACCGAGGGCACGCTGAAAATTTTAGAGGGCGAGTCGCTGCCCATCGGCATGCTGGAGACCATCCGCCCCGCGACCATGCGCGTGACCATGTGTGCAGGGGACTTCCTCATCTTTATGAGCGACGGCGTGACGGCGGCGTTTGCCTCCTCTGCCGACCTGTGCGCGTATCTGAGTACCCTGCGCCCGCTCAACCCGCAGGCGCTCGCCGAAAACATTCTCACCGCCGCCCTCGGACGAGTCGCAAACCACGAACCGCCCGACGACATGACCGTCCTCACCGTCAAACTCACCGAAAACGCGTGAAGCCGCGATGGATCGTGCCGACTTTTTGCGGTTGATAGAAATAAATTTGCTCCTTGACAATTATTGTGTTATATTGTAACCGATAATTATTTTGCAAAGGAGAATATTATGAATCTAATCACAAGCTTAAGCGACAGATTGAAAAAAATTTCCGCCAGATCCACGATTATGCTAATTCTTGCCTCTGTAATCACCTTAGCGGGGTGTAATGCTGGTACCGCCGGGAATAACAATCAAGGCGGCGGGGACACGCAAGATGAAATAGAGTTGCCAAATGAAAAACCTAATGAAAGCGAAGATGAGCATACTTTTAGCCAACTTACACTTGATATGTTAAATGACGAGTATTATCAAAATTTAATTGAAGAAGAAAAGAGTCATTCTAGTTCTAATGGTAATAAATTAGCCCCTATTCCATATGGTTTTTTAGAAGGTGAAGGCTATGATATTAATCCACTTTTAGAAGGCTATGCAGATAACGAACAGCCTACTGAATGCAATACATTTGTCTATACTTCAAACACAAATCAAAATGAACTCTATATAAATATAAGATTATATTTTAATATGACTACTCCTCATTATTCATATTATACAATAAAATACACATTGTCCGATGAAGATATGGCTGACTTTACTTACTTAAATGAAAACAACTTTTATGAATCAGCATTATTTATTCAAAATTTATCATATGAAAAAGAACCGGAAGTGACTTCATATGAGCGAATAGGTTTAGCCGCTGTTACAGGAACCACTAGAAGTCTATCAAATGCAAATTTTTATGATAATTCATCTCCCTTTTTATTCTATAAAGGATTTGATTATGACAATCAATGCTTAAATTTTATTGTTCAGCCTGCTAATATTAATGAGACTGTATCAAAACAAAAAATTTATGAAATTACCACATATCCTCCTGAAGGTGATAAGATTGAGTTTAGATATGATGATGTTTATTTTAAACCTTTTAACACAACTATTGAATCGCAAGAGGCTTTGGATGAATATTTGAATAATTACACCTCTGTAACCTGCTATAATCTGGATGGAAAAAAGTTCCTAGTTGACGAGCTCAATATTTGAGAATAATGAAATTACATAGGCGATTGTGATTGATAAACTGCTACAAAGCCAAAAGCATCCCGACATATAATATCAAATCATATAAAATGGAGCTGCAAAAAAATTAAAAGTCAAAAGTCACCAGTGAACTGGTGACTTTTGACTTTGCGCAATTACTTCCTTGTCAGGTCCAAGTGGAAAACAACCCTCCTGAATTGCCTACGGCAATCCACCTCTTGGCGGCGCCGAGGGAAAGCGCCGCCTGCGGGCAAGAAATCGCCACTGAAAAAGGCGATTCCCAAGTTCGGCGTGCGCGCACAGCGCACCGCGCTGTGCGCATAACGCGCGCCTCACCCCCTCGGGGGAAAGCAAGGGGCGCGCCCGTGCCAAGCACGGGCGCGCCCCCTTACTTTTGCGCAATTACTTTCTTGTCAGGTCGGCGACGGTGCAGCCGAGCGCTGCCTGCACGTCCGAAAAAGCCGCCTCGATCTGGACGCCAACCTTCCCGCCGCTGAAGCAGATCGTCTTGCCGACGGCGCTCTCGTCAAAGAAGGTCGGGAACGCCTTTTTCATGCCGAAGGGCGAACAGCCGCCGTGCACGTACCCCGTCAGGGGAAACAGCTCCTTTTGCGGAATCATCTCGATGGCCTTCTCCCCCGCCGCCTTCGCCGCCTTTTTGAGGTCCAGCTCCGCCGCCACGGGAATGACGAAGACGTAGTACTTTCTCGGCGAACCGACGGTGACGAGCGTCTTGAAGGCGCAGGCGGGGTCCTGCCCCAGCGCCTTTGCGACCTCCACGCCCGAGAGCGCGCCGCCCTCATAGGTGTGCACCTGATAGCTGATCTTCGCGCGCTCTAAAATGCGCATTGCATTGGTCTTTTCCATAACAACTCCAAACAAAAGGGGAGCGGCGTGCGCTCCCCCGTGATCCTATCGGATAAGCAGGTGGGCGGAGGAAACCGTCTGCACCTGACAGCTGCGCATGGTCGCGAGCGCCGCTTCATGTGCGGCGGGCGACGTGCCCGCGCAGGCGTCCGCGACGCAGTAGATCGCCGCTTCGGGCGAAAACGCCTTGATGAGCAGCGCGTTGGAGACGACGCAGATATCCGTGCAGACGCCGCAGAGCGCCACTTCGTCGTACTCCTTGGCGTATTCCGCGAGCGCGACGCTCCCGAACGTCCCCTTTTCAAAGATGCGCGCGGACTTGCCCGTCCGCAGCTCGGGGACGATCTCCCAGCCATACGTGCCCTTGATGCAGTGCGGGACGGGCAGGAATTTGCCCTCCTGCGTGGCGGCATAGTCCGCGCCGTGCGTATCCTGCGTATAGGCGACGTCCCCCTGCCACTCCTCGACGAGCGTGCGGACGGCGGGCAGGATGCGGACGGCTTCGGGCGCGCCAAGTGCGCCATCCACAAAGTCATGCTGCATGTCGACCACGACGAGCAGCCGCCTCAATTCAGCCATTTTTTCAGCTCCTTGATGAGCAGGTCAGCGATATAGCGGCAGCCGCGGTGCGTGGGATGTACGCCGTCCGTGGAGAACTGCGCGGGATCGATATCCTGCGTCACGCCCATGAAGATCTCGTCCGTGGGCACGAGCGGAAGCCCGCGCTCCGTCGCGATTTCGCGGATGATCTCGTTGAACTTGGCAAGGAAGGGACGAAAGCGCTGCTTGTCCCCCATCTTCAGGGCATATGGCTGGATGAGAAAGAGTTTTGCGCCCGTCGCCATGATGGTGTCTACAAGATAGGTATAGTTGGCGCGGAAGGCATCGGGCGTGACCTCTTCCCCGCGCGAGAAGCGGCGCCAGACGTCGTTGATGCCCACCTCGAGCACGACATAATCGGGCTGTTCGTCCACGACGTCCTTCTGAACGCGCGCGCACAGCTCCGCCGTGCCCTCTCCGCCCACACCGCGGTTGAGGAAGCAGAACTTGGTGTCGGGATAGAACAGGCGCAGCTTGCCCGCCGCGATCTTGACGTAGCCGACGCCGAGGTCGGTGTCGTCCATGTGGTTGCGTCCCGATTCGGTGATGGAATCACCGAAAAAGACGATCTTGGTGCAGGGGACTTCCGGCTCGTTCATGCCTTGCCTCCGAACTTTTCGTCATATGCCTGGATGCACTTCTTGATGATCTCGACCGCCTCTTCGCGGTGCGCGATCTCCTTGACCGTCGTCTTTTTGTGCTCCAAGGACTTGTACACTTCAAAGAAGTGCATCATTTCGTCAAAGATATGCTTGGGCAGCTCCTGGATATCGTAGTAGCCGTTGTAGGTGGGATCCTTGAAGGGGATCGCGATGATCTTCTCGTCCAGCGCGCCGCTGTCCACCATCTTGATGACGCCGATGGGATAGCAGTTGACCAGCGTCATGGGATAGATGGACTCGTTGCACAGGACGAGCACGTCGAGCGGGTCGCCGTCGTCGGCATAGGTGCGCGGGATGAACCCGTAGTTGGAAGGATACACCGTGGAGGTGTACAGGACGCGGTCGATCTTGAGGATACCCGTCTCCTTATCCAGTTCGTATTTGGTCTTGCTCCCCTTGGGGATCTCGATGAGCGCTTCAAAGCTCTTGGGGGTGATGCGCTTGGGATCGATATCGTGCCAGATGTTCATATAGCTCTCCTTTCCCTATAATTCCCATCTATTTTAGCATACTTTTTCTGCGCCCGCAAGATGTGCGCATGATTTTTTTGATTTTTTTTGGAAATTCGGGAAAATATACTTTGACAATTCCCCGCGTTTATGGTATAGTGTATGAGCGCGTGAACGAGCCGCCGCGCAGCGTGAGATGCAGAAGTACCCAAGAGGCTCAAGGGGCTCCCCTGCTAAGGGAGTAGTACCTTTACCGGTAGCACGAGTTCGAATCTCGTCTTCTGCGCCAAAAAACGGCAGGGCATTTTTGCCCCGCCGTTTTTTGATGCAGAAGACGAGCCGCTCGAAATCGTGAATTCACACGAGTGCGTACGAGGAGGCGGCGAAGCATGGTGCAGGAAAGGGACAGAAACTTTTCCCGCCGACGAAGCCATCAAGGGCGTAGCCCGCAGATAATCTCGTCTTCTGCGCCAAAAAACGGCAGGGCATTTTTGCCCCGCCGTTTTTTGATGCAGAAGATGAGCCGCTCGAAATCGTGGATTAAACACGCCCGACGTGAGCAAGAAAGCCTTGCTTGCAAGAGGCTTTCGCCGCCACGTCGCATGAGAGGCTTTGCCTCGAAATAGGGCGCGCGCCCGACATGCGCCAGCGCAATGATCAGACAGAAGTCTCATCCGTATGAGCCGGCGCGGAGGGACAGTCGCCCACAAATACTTGCATTTCATATTTCCATTGCAGAATGCCCGTTAAGACCACCACTTCCACAAGAAATCGCGGAGCAGGGTATCCGTTTTCCGCCGCCCGGGCGAGCAGTTCGCGGCGCACCGCCCCGCGCGTTTGTTCGGTGCATTCCGCGCACAAGTATTTCCCCGCGGGCAGGGTGCGCAGATCGCCGTCCGGCGCATAGCGGGTACAGACGGCAAACATCCGCCTGCGCCCTTCCGCCTCATAGACGCCCGCAAGATCCTCGAACGCGAACTGTCCTTTGCGTGCTTCGCCGACCTGCGCAAAAAAGTGGCGGTGATAGTTCCACAGGTTTTCAACGGTCGGCTCACTGAGAGCATCGGAGAGCAGAATGACCCGCTGCGGCAGGTCGCGGATGCGCAGGACATCGGGCGGCGCTTCCATGCGCTTGCCCTCGTAAAACTTCTTTGCTCGGCCGATGCGGACCTTCACGCTCTGCAATTCGGCGATCTTGTCCTCTGCCCTCTGCTCTGTTTTTTCGAGGAACTCCACGATCTCGTCGACATCGTTAAGCTGCAGGACGCGCTTAATGTCTTCCAGAGGCAAATCCATGCAGCGCAGGGCGCGCACGGTGTTCAGCCGCACGATCTCCTCCTCGGTATAGTAGCGATACTTCGTCCATTCGTCCGTCTTGTGCGGACTGACCAGCCCGATGCGGTCATAGTGGCGCAGCGTCTCCGCCGTCATGCCGACCAGTTTTGCCGCCTCGCCGATCGTAAAAAATTTTTTCATAAAATACCTTATTTTCCGCTTGACATTTGTGTTACACAAAGGTTTATCCTGAGTATACCAAAACAATCAAAGCAAGTCAAGCAAACAAATTCAGGAGGTTTTTATGAAAAAAATATTGGCAGCATTGACCGCATGCACGCTTTTAGCCGCTTTGCTGGCGGCAGTCGGCTGCTCGGGCGGCGAAACGTTTGAAGCGAAGCGCTATTCCTCGGGCGAGGACAGCGTGAAGTCGGTTTCGGTCGACGTTACGGACAGGGAAGTTGAGATCATCACTTCCACCGACGGGCAGGTCCATATCGATTACAGCGAGAGCGAACAGGAATTTTACAGCATCCGGCTCTCCGAAGACGGCGATCTGACGATGACGCTGGAGACGGACAAGGACTGGACGGACTTCATCGGAACCAAACCCGCGGCGCAATACCGCAAAATCACTCTTGCGGTGCCAAGCGGACTTAGCGACCTTACGATCAAGACGACAAACGAGGCGATCGGCGTTTCGACCCTGACCGTACAGAATGCGGTGCTGCTCGACTGCAACGGCGGCAGCGTAGAATTTGCGCAGCTCGGCGTGGGCAGAAGCCTGGACGTCACGGCGAAGAACGGGAATATCACGGGAAGCGTCCTCGGCGGTTGGGATGATTTTTCCATTGCCTGCGAGATCAAAAAGGGTGAGAGCAATCTGCCCGAGCGCAAGGAGGGCGGCGAAAAATCTCTGACCGTCAACTGCAACAACGGCGATATCGATATCCGATTTATCACGGAGTAAGCAAAAATCGGAGCACTGCATACACTTTTAGCAGTGCTCCGATTTTATTATGAACGCCCTCAATCATGTTTGAGCTGCTTCAGCGGTATATGTAAATCTTACTCTCCTCCCCCACTCTCTTTGCTGCGGTGCTTGAAGAGCGGCTTATCCTGCGAGGAGAGCCATGCGCCGACCGCCATGAGTCCCAGTGCGATGAAATAGGTGTAATGGGGCATGTCGCGGAAGATGATGAGGGAGAGCGCCGTCCCGAGAAAGGGCGCGACGGCATAGTACGCGCTTGTTCGCGCCGCGCCGAGATAACGCTGCGCATAGACGTAGAAAAAGATGCTCAGCCCGTACGCCACAAACCCGACGCCCAGCACGGCAAACACGCTCCACAAAACGGTGACGCGCTCTTCGATGATAAGTCCGATGACGAGCGAGCCGAGCCCCGAAAAAATCCCCTTCAGCAGGACGATCTGCTGCGGGTCCTTGAAGGAGATCTTACGGGTGCAGTTGTTCTCAAACCCCCAGCAGACGCAGGCAAGCAGGATGAAGAGCGAACCGTAGGAAAATTGCAGGCTTGCAATGTCTTCAAAGGAGAGCAGCGCGCAGGACAGCGTGACAAACACGATGCCCAGCCACAGCCGCGCACTGATCTTTTCCCGAAATACTACAAGCGCGATGAGGGCGGTCGCGACGATCTCAAAGTTGTTCAACAAAGATGCGTTTGCCGCCGTCGTGGAGGCAAGCCCGAACAGCAGGCAGACGGGCGCGGCGATATCCAAAAGGATCATCGCAATGACATAGGGCAGCTCCCGTTTGGTGAGTCCGGACTCCGTCCTCTCCCGCTTTGCCGCCCTGCGCACCAATGCGATCGCACCCATGCCGACCCCCGCGCCGAGGTACAAAAAGCCTGCCATGAGCGTGGACGGCATGTAGTCCAGCAGGAGCTTGGAAAGAGGCACATTGACGGAGTAGAGCGCCGCCGCCAGAATGGCGAGCAGGATGCCCGTGCGAATGGCCTTGGTCATAGAAACTGATCGATCGCCCTGTTCAGCGCTTCCAGCGCCTGCGCGTCGCCCTCTTTGACCGCCGTCACGATGCAGTGCTGCATGTGATCCTTTAAAATGACTTTTGCGGTGCCCACAATCTCCGCCCGCACTGCAGAGAGCTGGATCAGGACTTCGGTGCAGTCCCTGCCCTCTTCCACCATCGCTTTCACCGCGTTCAGATGCCCCGCCGCCCGCGCAATCCTGTTCAGAACCGCCTTCGTGTGCGTATGCCCCGCCATTCCTTCTCCTCCATATCCCCCCACGGGGGATATAATCATGATATCACACTCATACACATTTGTCAACCCGCACATTGCCGCGACTTGCAAAACGTTTTTTTTCAAAAGTAACAGGCTTGCCATGGAAAAGTAACACTCCCGCCCCTTGACGGGGTCACGTGGATATGATATAACAAGATCAGGGAGGGCGTTATGCAATTTCAGGAGAAGTTGAAAATGCTGCGACAGAAAAAGGGACTTTCGCAGGCAGCACTCGCAAAAAATATCTATGTCAGCCGCAGCGCCATTGCCAAATGGGAAAGCGGGCTGGGCACACCGTCCGCCTCCAACCTGCAGGCGCTGTGCACCTTTTTCGGCGTCGAGGAAGAATGGCTGATGAGCCGAAACGATCTGAAACAACAGGTGGACCTGACACATGCCCGCACCAAGATCCTTATTCTTGCACTTCTCGCGATTGCCGTGCCCGTAACGGGGCTCCTGCTCGGGCATTGTATCACCTTTACGGCACGCAGGAGCGTTTCCTTGTACTATCCGCCCCTTTCGCTGTTCGGATATATTGCGGCCTATCATAGCGCGCTCTATGGATTTTTATGTTTTTCCGCCCTTCTCTGGGTAGGCACGATCGCGTTTTCCGTTCTCACGATCGCAATCAGAACATTGCAGATACATACGCGCCTTTGCCTGTGGGGAAATGCGGCGGGACTTGCCGTCTGCACGATCACCTTTTTGATCATCTTTTCCCTTGCCGCATCGGCGGCCGATCCCGTCTATACGATATGCTTGTTGTAAAGATGAACTGATATCTAACGGCAGGGCATTTGGCCCGCCGTTTTTTGTATGTCCCGAAAAAATTTTTTTGCTGTCAATTTTTTCCATTGTCCCAAAATGCAGGAATTTTTTGCCGCCGCGCGTGCGGCATTTTGCAAAAAAGCGTGCGATTTTCCTGCAAAATGGGACTTTTTTCGCGCCGCCCGGATTCTGAGAATTTTTGCGCACAAGCTTTCTTTCTATTGACTTCTGCGCGTTTTTAGAGTACAATTATGATCGGTTGAATTTCGTCATATTGCTATGACATTTGCATGCGAGAGGTACTGAATGCAAAAGATAGATCTGAAACTCCTGATCACGGCGCTGAAGTCCATCGGCTTCGCCGTAATCGCGACGCTCTTTCTGGCGATCCTGCATTGGGCGGGCGCCTTTCCGGTCGAGGCATCCAGCTGGCGCTTTCTTCTGATGCTGGTCGGCTTTTTCATCGTGCACTGGATCGTGCGGCTCGCGCTTGTGAGCTATCAGTCGGACAAGGCGGAGGCGACGCGCAAAAATAAGGCGGCCATGTGGGGCGTTGCGATCGCGGCGGCCTTCCTTCTGTTTATGCTCATCTTCGTGCTCATGTACGTCATCTCGCCCGACGACTTCTTCGTCGTCGATCCTTTGAACTTCTTCGTCGGATTTGCGATCATCGCGGGCATCATCGTGCTCGGGCATACCGTCGACTACATTGTGCGCATCACAATCCGCACCGTCAAATACGGAGATCAGATCCCCGACTATAAGGAGGGGCAGAACAACAACGTTCCCTTCCCCAACAACCCCAACTATGTCAACCCCGCCCATGCGGAGCCGGAGGAGGATCCCGTCATCTTCCCCGATCTTGTGGAGATCGACGAGGAGTACGAGGCGCGCCCCTATGCGACGCCCGAGAACATCGAAGGGCTCACGCTGCCCAAGCTGGTAGAGGGATTCAACCGTTACCTTGAGGCGAACGACATGTTCTACCCGATGGAGACCATCCGCTCCTTCCTGGCAGGGCTTGCGTGCTCGCACTTCATCATTCTGGAGGGACTTTCGGGCACGGGCAAGACGTCGCTTCCCAAGTACTTTGCGGAGTACACGCGCAGCAACGTGTGCTTTACCTCGGTGCAGGCCTCGTGGAAGGACAGGAGCGATATCCTCGGCTACTTCAACGAATTTGCCAAAAAGTTCACGGAAACGCCCTTCCTGCGCGCCCTCTACCGCGCCAATTACGAGACGGAGACCATCTCCATGATGGTGCTCGACGAGATGAACCTCTCGCGCGTGGAGTACTACTTTGCGGACTTCTTGTCCATCCTCGAGCTGGACGCCAAGCAATGGAACATTTCGCTGATGGCGGTGTCCACCAAGGGCGTGCTTCCCGAAAAACTCAACGACTGCACCATCCATATCCCGCACAACACCTGGTTCATCGGTACCGCGAACAAGGACGACTCCACCTTTACGATCACCGACAAGGTGTACGACCGCGCCGTGGTCATCGACTTTTCCGAGCGCAAGGAGGTCGTGCACGTCCAGCACAAGGAGCCCAGAATCAGGCTCAACAAAGATCAGCTCGTCTCCATGTTTGAAAGCGTGCTCGCCGAGCACCCCATGGACAAGGCCGACTATGATAAGTTCTCCGCGCTCTCCAACTTTATGTACGACACCTTTGACGTCAACTTCGGCAACCGCATCATGAACCAGATCCAGGTATTCGTGCCCATCTATGTGGCATGCGGCGGCACGGCGTACAAGGCGCTCGACTTAATGTTCGCGCGCAAGGTACTGCGCAAGCTGGACGGCAGATTTGAAGAAAATCTCAAACAAAATCTCACCAAACTGGAGAAATATGTGATCGAGCAGTTCGGGCAGACGGAATTTTCCAGCACGCTGTCCACGATCGCCAAAATGAAACGCAAACTGTCATGAATGCTTCCCTGGAACGATTTTACCGGCAATTTACCGGGGAGACGGACAAGGTCTCCGTCGTACTCGACCGCCTTCGGCAGGGAACGTTCCGGCTGTATATCCCCACGCCGCAATCGGAGGATCAGCAGGGCACGATCGCGCAGATCAAGTCCACGCTGCCCTACATTACAAACGTCGTTCAGAAGCCGTATATCACGCTGACCACGGAGACCGACATGGTGCGCGCCGAGCGCGCGGGGACGCTCTCTCCTGCGGGTATCCGCCAGACCATCCGCGACGGAAAGATCTGGAAGCGGGGCGAGAGCGACGAGGTCCGCCCCGAATATATCTACGCCGTCTCCCACGAGGACGACTACAACTCATACGAAAACCGCCTTGTCAAGGCGCTCATCGACCGGCTCATCCACATGCTCCGCGTCCCGCTGCGGACGGCAAAGGAGGGCATCCCCTCCCTGTATGAGTCCTACTTTCAGGTCTCCCACCTCAACAAGCTGGACTTTATGAAGTTCATGCAGACGGATACCTTTCACCAGGCAAAGAGCCGCACCTATGAAGATTATACCGACCTCGTGCGCCTGAGATCGCGCATCGTCGCCTATCGGCAGAGCCAATTTTATAAGACGATGGACCGCTATCCCGCCTTTACGGGCACGCCGGAGATGACCAACCTCTTCACGCACAACGAGAACTATCGCCGTTGTGTACAGCTGTGGCGGTTTCTGGATGCGCAGGACAGTCCCGTCTCCACTCTCTCCGCGGCGCAGGTGCGCAACGCCTATGCGCTCTTTGTTCTCGTCGGGCTGCTCGATGCGTACCGCGAACTGGGTTTTTCCCTCAAGGAGGACGCGTATATCCTCTCTGACGACCACGGCTGGCGCGTCTCGACGGCGACGCTGGAAAACGAGCACTTTTTGGTCGAGGTCTGGATCCCGCAGGATCAGATCATTCAGATCATTGTGCGCGCCAAGGCGTCCAAGCGGAAGGAAAAGTACAAGATCCGCCTCGTGGACGAGCCGGAGATCACGCCGGAAGCGGAGGTCGATTACTACGTCAGCCTCTACCCTACGCCGTACAGCGACATTGCCTCCTGCGTCATTCCCAACAATCTCAACTCCCTGCGCGATCTCACGTCGATCGCAAAGAGCACTGTGCTCACCTTTGCCAGCGAGCACAGCGTATACGGCAACTATTGCCTGGTGTGCGGCAGCACCGAAGTTGGCGACGTCCGCGGCGAAGTCACCTGTGACAGCTGCGGCGCGAAATACAGCTTTTTGTCCGATCATCTTTTGTGGCTGCACCACTTCCGCATCTTACGCTGAAAAACGTCCGCACGCGGACGTTTTGGTCTGCATTTCAGAGAACGTATCCCAATTTTTGTGCCATAACAGCGCCGCCCGCATGCACATGCACGCGGGCGGCGCCAGTTTATTTGTTTTCCCAACGGTGAAAATATCTGAGGTATGCGCGGCAGCAGTAGCGGCAGACCGCCTCGTCCGTTGCGGGCGGCGCTGTGAAATCGTACCCGCCGTTGACCCGCCAGCCGTTCAGGATGCCGATGCGCACTGCGTCCTTGGGGCAGGCGAAGGCGCACGCCATGCAGCCGAAGCACTGTCCGCCGAAACGGGGCGTTCCCCCGTCCATGCGGATATTCCCCGCGGGGCAGTGCGCGGCGCACGTCCCGCAGCCGATGCAGTTCTCCGCCGTGCGGAAACCTTTCCCCATCCACGGCATGGCGGGATGCTCGGTGCGCAGCACGAAGGAGACGAGCCGCTTCACGGGCCCCACGCGCGGAATGCTGCCCGTGCCCGCCTCCATCGCCGCGGCGTCCCCGGCGACGCGGGACAAAACGATCTTCCACATGCGCGCCGCCATGCCGTCCGAATGGCGAAAGATGATATTGTAGGGCATGACGTAGTAGAAATCGCCCGCAAGCCGGTATCCCCGCTTGCGCAGCAGGCGGCGGGGCGTGACGATTGCGGCGTCGTTGAGGGCAAGCGGTTCGCCCGACGTGCGCACAAACCAGACCTTTTGCCCGTCTGCCTGCGGAAAGCGCCTGAGCGCATTGAGCGCGGGCGCGGGCGCGTTGAAGGCGTGCACGGGATAGCCGAACACGATGCGATCGTACGCAGAGAAATCGGAGATGGGGGCATCGCCGCGCAGTTCCAGGCAGTCGGCGACATGCCCGCGCGCCCGCCATGCCTCTGCGAGCGCTTCACAGACGCGGCGCGTGTTGCCCGTCCCCGTGATGTACAAAAAGATCGCTTTCATGTCCTTCTCTCCCCTACCCTCATTATACTGCCTGAATGCCCTCTTGTCAACCATCACGCCTCGGCGTGCGCCTGACGGCGCTGCATGCGCATCCAGTTGACGAAGCCGTACAGGTCGTTGACGAGAAATACGCAGAAACAGATGACGACGGAGAGACAGGAAAGATCGGCGGCTGCCGCCATCGACCAGAGCACGATAAGCACGACGTCGTTGGCGGCGTAGGCGAGCGCGTAGAAGGGGCTGCGCCGCGCGGTGAGGTAGACGGCGACAAAGCTCGTCGTCACCGAAATGGTGCTGGGGATGAGGTTGGCGGTGTGGAACGCCTCTAAAATGAAGTAGAACGCGGCCGTCACGGCGGCGGCGAGCAGGAACATAAAGAGGTATTCCCGCGCGCGCAGGCGGTTGACTTTGACCTCCGATCGCTTTCCGGCAAAGGGATGCTTCAGCCAGACGATGAGCGCATAGACCGCCATGGGCGCCGTCATGCCGACGTAGGTGATCATCTCGCCGTAGTAGGCGACCATCCAGGAGATGATGCCGTACAGCACGGCGAAGACGATGATGAGCACCTGCCCGACGGGATTGCCCTTGGCGCAGAAGATGAGGGAGGTCACCCCGATGAGCGAGGCGGCGAGGGTGAGGAAATTGACCCTGTCCCAGATGCAGAATGCGATGACGATGAGCGCGACGGAGCAGATCCAGAGGGCAAGTTCCGCCTTGGTAAAGTAATGTTTTTTCATGATACATCCTCGGTGCGGGCGCATGCGACCCGCGCATATAAAAAGCGTCCGCAGCACATTGCCTTCTAAGACCTAACGGCAATGGCACGGACGCTTTCGCGATCCTTCTGCCCGGTGGCAGTATTTGGTTATTTCCTTACGCTCTTCCCGCCCGGCTGTTTCATCGTGAGCGAGATACGCTTCTTCTTTTCGTCCACTTCCTTGACCCAGACGGTGACGACGTCGCCGACCGAGAGCACTTCGGAGGGGTGGCGGATGTACTTATCGCAGATCTGCGAGATATGCACAAGCCCGTCCTGATGCACGCCGATATCCACGAACGCGCCGAAGTCGATGACGTTCCTGACCGTCCCCTTGAGCTCCATGCCCGGCTTTAAGTCCTTGATCTCCAGAACGTCCGTGCGAAGGAGCGGGGGCGGAAGTTCGTCGCGGGGATCGCGCCCCGGCTTCAGGAGTTCGGAGACGACGTCGCGCAGCGTCGGAACGCCCACGCCGCAGTCCGCGGCCGCCTTCTCCTCGCCGTACGCCTTGATGCGCGCCTTCAGCTCGGTGAGCCTGCCCGCGCGCACATCCTCCTCGGTATAGCCGCAGATGGAGAGCAGCTTTTCGGCGGCAGCGTAGCTCTCGGGATGCACGGCGGTGTTGTCCAGAATCTCCTTGCTCTCGGGCACGCGCAAGAAGCCCGCGCACTGCTCGAACGCCTTTGCGCCCAGCTTGGGCACCTTGAGCAGCTGTCTGCGCGAGGAGAACGAGCCGTTCTCTTCGCGGTACTTGACGACGTTCGCCGCCACGCCCGCGTTGAGTCCCGAGACCCTGGCAAGCAGGGGCGCGGACGCCGTATTCAGGTCGACGCCGACCGCGTTGACGCAGTCCTCGACGACGCCGTCCAGCGCCTCGGTGAGCCGCTTTTCGGGCATGTCGTGCTGGTACTGCCCCACGCCGATGGACTTGGGGTCGATCTTGACGAGTTCCGCAAGCGGATCCTGCAGGCGCCTCGCAATGGAGACGGCGGAGCGCAGGTTGACGTCAAAATCGGGGAATTCCGCTGCCGCCAGGGGAGACGCGGAATAGACAGACGCGCCCGCCTCATTGACGATGGCGTAGGAGACGCCCGCATCCTTGCCCAGCCCGCCGATGAGTTCGACGGTCATCTGCTCGGTCTCGCGGCTCGCCGTGCCGTTGCCGATGGCGATATGCCTGACGGCGTGCTTTCTGATGAGCGCGGTGAGCTTTTCAATGCACTCGCGCTTCTGGCGCTCGCCGTGCGTCGGGTAGACGACGGTGGTATCCAGCACTTTGCCCGTGCCGTCCACGACGGCGACCTTGCAGCCCATGCGGTACCCGGGATCAAGACCCATCGTCACAAAGCCCTTGACGGGCGGCTGCATCAAAAGGGGCTTTAAGTTGAGCGCAAACTGACCGATCGCGCCCTCGCTCGCCGCATCGGTGAGCGTGGCGCGGATCTCGCGCTCCATGGAGGGCGCAATGAGGCGGTCGTATGCATCGGCAGCGGCAGCTTCCACGAAGGAAGTGGAAGCGCACTTCTTTTTGAGCACCCTGCGGTACACCCCGCCCAGCGCCGCGTCACGGTTGATGACGATGCTGACCTTGAGCACCTCTTCCTTCTCGCCGCGGTTGACGGCGAGTACCTGATGCCCCTGGATCTTGTTGACGGGCGCAGTGAAGGCGTAGTAGTTGCGGTAGACGGTGTCCTCGGGATCCTTCTTCGCCGCGACGGACACGACGTCCGCCCACTCGGTGTACAGCTCCCGGAGCGCCTTTCTGACGTCGGCGTCGTCCGAGATAGTCTCGGCAATGATATCGGACGCGCCCGCGAGCGCCTCCTCCACCGAATTCACCCCCTTCCCGGGGTCGACGTAGTCCTTTGCCGCCTCCTCGGGCGCGGGACAGTCGGGCGCCTGCGCATACAGAAGTTCTGCAAGCGGCGCAAGCCCTTTTTCGCGCGCGATGGTGGCGCGGGTGCGGCGTTTCTGTTTATAGGGACGGTAGATGTCCTCGACCTCGGCGAGCGTCTTTGCCTCGTCGATGGCATGGTCGAGCTCCTGAGTCATTTTGCCCTGATTGATGATGGAAGTCTTGACTTCCTGCCGCCGCACCTCCAGGTTCCTGAGGTAGGCAAGGCGGTCTGCAAGGCTGCGGATGGTCTGGTCGTCCATCGCGCCGTGCATCTCCTTACGATAGCGCGCGATGAAGGGCACCGTGTTGCCCTCGTCCAGAAGGGCGATGACATTCTCCACATAGTCCTTGCGCTGCCCGAGCTCTTCGGACAGGATCTCGCTGATCGTCTGCATGACGTCCTCCTTCCACCGCGGCAAATGCGCTTGCCAATCGGTGACAGTACGAATCATTATACCATGTTCGCATGGGAAAGACAACCAAAATCAGGCATAATTCGCCTTTGGTTTTTTTGATACTTTCCTCCGAACGGCATAAAAAAACGCGGTGCATGCACCGCGCCTTGGTCGTCGATCAGACAGACGGCAGCGTTACGCTCTGCCCGCCGTAGGTGATCATTACACTGACCGAAATGGAGACGGACGCATTATCGCTCTCCGTCGGTACGGCATCGGAAATAATCATCGCGGCGATCCTGCCGCCTTGCAGCTTCAGCGTCAGCGTTGCCGTAAAGGGCACATCAAGCAGCCCGGTCAGTTCAATTTGCTTACAATAGCCCTGCTTTTCGTCGCTCCATGTAAACTGGTCGTACTCGTCGGCATACTCTGTTAAGCCGCCCGTTTGCGCTGTCGTCTCAATGAGGGAAATATCCAGGCGGGAAAGGGTGGACTTCATCCAGCTCCCGTCCTCACCCTGGGAGTAGTATTGATAGCGGGACACGTCCGCCGCGTAATACACATCGCGGACAATAGAAGATGCCGCCTCCTCCATGTTATTGATATACATTTCGGTACTCTGGTAACGATGCACTTTTTCCTCTGCAACGACAAGCTCGCGCGTGATGACCGCAGCGGCATTGCTTGCGGTCATGCGCGTTTCGCTCTCAATGCAATAGTTGGCGTTGTTGAATGTATAGGAATGATCGCCGGCGCCCTGCGTGGGATCGGAAAACGCAGCTTCCCAGCCTGCAAGAGAACCGACGCGCTCGGAAACCATCTCCTCTGCACGCTCCGCGACACTCTTCTCCGGCGCACATGCCGCGAGGCTTGCGATCATCGCCGCCGAAAGCACGCCCGCCGCAAACACGGCAATTGCTCTTTTCATCGTAGTATCCTCCTTGAATGGGTAAGAGTATCATAGCCCTTTTACCGCCGTCTGTCAAGGAAATATTCCTTCCATAATCAAAAAAATGCGCAGCTTCCGCCGCGCATTTTTTGGAAAATCAATTTATACCGTGGGCAGTGTGATGCTCTGTCCGCCGACCGTATAGACCATTGCCAAAGCCGCAGAGCCCGTCATTGTCATGCCTTCCGTCTCAACGTTGCTCAGCGTCGCTTCCTCCAACACCGCGGCAAGTTTTCCGTCTCTGATCTTGATGATGAGCTGTCCTTCGACGTTTCCAAGCACTTCCAGCCCGTCCATATCGACGCCCTGATTGTAGACATATCCTTTTGCATCGGTGGTGTAAGTGAAATCGTCAAACTGAGAAGAATAGACGCTGATCTCGCCGAGCGCTTCCACGAGGGCATCGATCTGCTGCAGGGCATCGTCCGCAACGCCGCTTGCCGCGCCAAGCGAGCCGCTCACCTTACTCCAGGCGCCGTCATTGATCTTCGTATAGATCTGCACGACGCCGTCTTCATACGCGGTGATCATTTCTACTTTGCCGCTCTCATTGACGCTCTCATCCGCAGATTCACCCGCCACTGTTCCGGCACTCGTATATGCGATGGTGTAATCCATAGTGATATGCGTCCTGTGATCAGCCGTCACGGCAGATGCCGCAATGTTCATATCCATGGAGCCGCTTACATTCATATCGAGCAATTCCATGACCATGGAATAATCGATATCGACGTCCATTTCATAGCTGACGGCAAAGTTCGCCGCCTCCGTTTCCTCCACGGCAGAAACGGTGACGAAATCCCCTTCGCCCACTTCGTTGAGCGCTGCGACCCATTGCTCTTCGGTGACTTCTTCGCCCTGGATATTCCTTGCCTGTGCGATCGCACCGTTTCCGCCGCAGCCCGTAAGTCCCATGACCATGGCAACGCTCAGCACGCCGCCTGCAATCCCTGCAAAAACTTTTCTCATATCGTTCTCCTTTGCCGTAAAAAATAACTCCCGGCAGGAGTATTCTATCATACGCCGCGGAAGTTGTCAATAGGTAAATATTATTTTACAAAGAGAACTTTCAGATGAGCAGTAAGAGAATGCTCACAAACTGGAGGGCGGTTCCGGCAATGTCAAACAGATGCCAGATGGAGTGGAACCAGCGTACCTTTCTGCCGAGCGCAAAGAATACGATGCCGCCCGTATACGCGATGCCGCCCGCAAGCAGGAAGATGATGGCCGCAAGCGACATGGTCTCAAGCAGCAGCGGAAAGAGCACGAGCGCCATCCAGCCCTCGACGAAATAGAGCGCCATGGAAATGCCCTTGACCACCTTGTTATTCATGGCGATGGCATTCATGATGATGCCCGCGACCGCGCACACCCACTGGATGGCGAACACGACCCAGCCCACCGTCGTCCCGCCGAGTGCGATGAGACAGAAGGGAGAATATGTCCCCGCAATGAGCAGGTAGATGGTGCAGTGATCAAAGACGCGGAACACGCCCTTTGCCCTGCCGTCGGGCAGGAAGTGATAGAGCGTACTCATTGTGTACAGCGTGACGACGCCGAACCCGAACAGCGAGACGCCCGTTAATGCCATGGCGTCGGGGTATGCCAGAATGGCGAGAACGACCCAGAAGGCAAGCCCCATTGCACCGCCGACAATGTGCGAAACGGCGTTGAAGATCTCCTCGCCCTTGGTGTAAAAGGACAAAAATCCCTTCTTTTCCGGCCTCCGGATTTGCTTCGTTTCTGCTTCCTTGGCGGGGCAATTGCCCGAAACGATTGCCTGCATATTTCTGCCTCCCAAACTTGTGCTGATGTGATATTTACACCGTCAGTATATGGCAAACGGCGATTTTTCGCAACTGTTTGCCCGCATATTTTGCCCTATTCGTGTCGCCGGTGCGTCTACCGTAATTTTAGCCGCTTCTACACCGAAACATGCGCATTCTACGCAAAAAAATGAAAATTCTACCCGAAAAGTAAGCGGCTCTACCGTAAGTAGAGCCGCTTCTGATCAGGAAAAAATAAATGCAAGCACGATGACGGCGATGACGATGACCGCGCCGATCGTATAGGTGATCGTGCGGATGCGCTTGCGCTTTTGCTCGTCCATCGGCTTGTAGCCCGTGGGCGTCAGTTCGGCGCCGCACTTGGGGCATTTGGTCATGTGATCGAGCGCCTCCGCACCGCAGGCGGGACAGGTGACGACGTGACTTCTCAGGCGCTCATACTGGCGCTGTGCGCGCGCGGCCTCCCGCGCCTCTTTGCGCGCCTTTTTTTCCTCCGGAGTCGCCATATGTCACATACTCTCGTGAATGGTGCGCGCGATGACGTCGTCCTGCTGCTCTTTGGTCAGCTTGTTGAAGTTGACCGCGTACCCGCTCACGCGGATGGTGAGCTGCGGGTACTTTTCGGGATGCTTCTGCGCATCGAGCAGCGTCTCGCGGTTGAACACGTTGACGTTGAGATGATAGCCGCCGTCGCCGACATAGGCGTCCAGCATGTTGACCAGATTTTCCGTTCTCTGATTTGCCATGATGATTTCCTCCTCTGCTTTGATGGTACTTATTCCGCTTCCTCGTCCTTGCCCAGCGACTGCGGGGTGATGGAGAAGGTGTTGGAGATGCCGTCCCGCGCGTATTCGTACGGGAGCTTGGCGACCGACTCCAGCGACGCGAGCGCGCCGTGGGAGTCGCGGCCGTGCATGGGGTTGGCGCCCGGGGCGAGCGGTGCGCCTGCGCGGCGGCCGTCGGGCGTGTTGCCCGTCTTTTTGCCGTAGACGACGTTGGACGTAATGGTCAGGATGGACATGGTCGGAACAGAGCCGCGGTAGGTCTCGTGCGACTTGATGAAGTTCATGAACGTGCGCACCAGCCAGACGGCGATCTCGTCCGCCCTGTCATCATTGTTGCCGTACTTGGGATGCTCGCCCTCGATCCTGAAGTCGGTGACGATGCCGTCCTCATTGCGGATGGGATAGACCTTGGCGTACTTGATCGCGGACAGACTGTCCGCCGCACAGGAGAGCCCCGCAATGCCCGTGGCGAAGAAGCGGCGCACGGTGGAATCGTGCAGCGCCATCTCCAGCGCCTCGTAGCAGTACTTATCGTGCATGTAATGGATGACGTTGAGGGTGTTGACGTACAGCCCCGCCAGCCAGCGCATCATCTCCGTATACTTTTCGACGACCTCGTTGTAGTCGAGCGGACCGTCGCCGAGGATGGGCGCGTAGATGGGCGATACCTGCATGGGCTTGCCGTTTTTATCGCGCGAGATCTCGTCCTTGCCGCCGTTGATCGCGTACAGCAGGCACTTTGCAAGGTTTGCCCTTGCGCCGAAGAACTGCATGTCCTTGCCCACGCGCATGCTCGAGACGCAGCACGCGATGCAGTAGTCGTCCCCCATCTCCGGGCGCATCAGATCGTCGCTCTCGTACTGGACGGCAGACGTCTTGATGGAGATCTCCGCGCAGAAGTTCTTGAAGCCCTTGGGCAGGCGCCTGGACCAGAGCACCGTGAGGTTGGGCTCGGGCGCGGGTCCGAGGTTCTCCAGCGTATGCAGGATGCGGAAGCTGTTCTTGGTGACGAGCGTCCTGCCGTCCGTTCCCATGCCGCCGATGCTCTCCGTGACCCAGGTCGGGTCGCCGCTGAATAGTTCGTTGTACTCCTTGGTGCGCATGAACTTGACGACGCGCAGCTTCATGACAAAGTGGTCGATGAGCTCCTGCGCCTCCGTTTCCGTGAGCGACCCCTCGTCCAGATCGCGCTGGATATAGATATCGAGGAAGGTGGAGTTTCTGCCGATGGACATCGCCGCGCCGTTCTGGTCTTTGATGGCGCCAAGATACCCGAAGTACAGCCACTGGACCGCCTCCTGCGCCGTCTCTGCGGGGCGGGAGATGTCAAAGCCGTAGGCTGCCGCCATCTCCTTGAGGCGGCCGAGCGCCTTGATCTGTTCGGCGATCTCCTCGCGGTAGCGGATCTTGTCGGGCGTCATGCTGCCGTCCAGAAGCGCCTTGTCCTCCCCCTTCTTTTTGATGAGGTAGTCCACGCCGTAGAGCGCGACGCGGCGGTAGTCGCCGACGATCCTGCCCCTGCCGTAGCTGTCGGGAAGTCCCGTGAGAATGTGTGCGTGACGGGCGCGGCGCATTTCGGGCGTATAGACATCGAACACTGCGTCGTTGTGCGTTTTACGGTACTTCGAGAAGATCTCCTTGATCTTGGGATCGAGCTCATAGCCGTACATCTTGAGCGCCTCTTCCGCCATGCGCAGTCCGCCGAAGGGCTGCAGCGAGCGCTTGAAGGGCTCGTCCGTCTGTATGCCGACGATCTTCTCGAGGTCTTTATTGAAGTACCCCGCCCCGTGCGAATTGACGCGCGAGACAACGGACGTATCCGCCTTATAGACGCCGCCGCGCTTGCGCTCCTCTTCGGAGAGCTGCATGACCTGCGCCCAGAGCGTCTTGGTCGCCTCGGTCGCGGGGGCGAGGAAGTCGCCCTCCCCTTCGTAGGGCGTATAGTTGCGCTGAATGAAGTCGCGCACGTCGACTTCGTCGTTGCTCCATCTGCCGCGTTCAAAGCCGCGCCATGCCTTTTCGTTTGTCATCTCCGAATTCTCCATCGTATATATTTTGTGACAATATTTGCGTGTTATGCTTCGAGCTTTGCGTCCAGCCACAGAGAGAGGATCTCCTCGGGCTGAAATCCCGTACAGCGCGCCACCTCCGCGCCGTCCTTGAAGACGATGAGCGTGGGGACGCGGTCAACGGCGAGCGCCTGCACGCGCGCCGCATTCTCGGGCGTGACCTCCAGGTGCTTGACCTCGATACCGCGATCACCTGCCAACTTTCTGACGACGGGCAGGAGGGTATAGCAGTTGGCGCACGACTCGCCGCTCACTTCCAAAAGCGTAAATTTGCTCATAGCGCCTCCTTGTTTTTCTGCCAGCCCGCGCGAAGCAGCGCCTTTGCGTTTTCGACGCGCGCCTTTTCGGGCGGCTGCGTCCCCTCCAACGGATAGGGAATGCCCAGCGAATGATATTTATTGACGCCCAGCGTGTGATAGGGCAGTACTTCCACCTTCTGCACGTTGTCAAGCGTATCCAAAATGGCGCGCAGGTTTTTCAGCTGCGTATCGTCGTCCGTGATGCCGGGGACCAGGACGTGCCGCACCCACATGGGCTTTTTGTGCTCGCATAAGAAGCGGGCGAAGGCGAGCGGCCTATCCTGACTGCGCCCCGTGAGGACAAGGTGCCCCTCGGGATCGGAGTGCTTGATATCGAGCAAGAAGAGGTCTGTAACTTCCAGCAGGCGGTCATAGCGCGCGTCCGAAGGGTCGAAACAGCTCCCCGAGGTATCCACGCAGGTATGAACGCCCCTTTGTTTGAGCATGGTAAGAAGTTCGATGAGGAAATCCAGCTGCAGCAGCGGTTCGCCGCCCGAGACAGTCACGCCGCCCTTTTCGCCGAAGTAGTTCTTGTACTTCAACGCCTCTTTGACGACGCCCGCGGCGTCCGTCTGCGTCCCGCCCGAGAGGTTCCAGGTATCGGGATTGTGGCAGTACTTGCAGCGCATGGGACAGCCCTGCAGGAACACGACAAAGCGGATGCCGGGGCCGTCCACCGTGCCGAAGGATTCATAGGAATGGATCAAACCCAGCACCAGCTCGCCTCCCAAAAAGAACAAAAATTTTAATATATGACCGAGCCAAGCCGCAAGCGACAATGCGGTGCGCCGCTTAACCCCACACATTCAAACGCCGGAGAAGCAAGCAGATCGAGGAGCACACTTGCTCGTTTTAGAACCGAGCAAGACGAGGCGCGCGAGGAAAACCCGAGGGAGTTTACTCTGCGTAAATGACCGAGGGTTGCCGCAGCGCAACAAAGTATTGCGACGGTTATAAGGCGAGCAACAAAAGAGGTGAAAAAAAGCAATTTCTACCCCTTCGGTAAAAATTGCCCAGACGAACGGCATTTCTCCCTGCGGTTCCATGCGGTGCTCCGCGCTTCGTCAGTTGCCGCAGGGGTCTTCAACTGCCCATATCATACCACACCACGCGCACTTTGTCAAGAGAACCGAGTTAAATTCTTCCAATTATTTTTTGCCAAATACCACAATATATAGTATTTTTTATTCGATACTATTTCTATATTTTGTGATAAAAAGCACTGCGCCGCCGAGTCGGCGACTCGGCGGCGCATGAAAGTCACAAGGTGATCTGCACGCAAGTTCCGTCTGCGGATTCCACCCGCACGAGATCGAGCCTGCCGTGTATGCGGCGCGCCCCCTTACCGTGCGTTGTTTTTTGCGCAACGTACGGTTGAGAAAGTCATGCGCCGCCGGGGCATCGCCCCGGCGGCGCACAAAAAATCACTTGCGGAATAAGTCGTCGTATAATCTGATATTCTCAAAGGAGCTGGTGTATTTGCCGTCCTCGATGCCGTGGATGATCTCGACCGTCCGATCGTTGAAGGGCGTGGGAACGCCGTACTTCTTGCCGAAGGCGCACACGCTGCCGTTGATATAGTCGATCTCGCACTTCTTGCCTGCGCGCAGATCCTGCAGCATGCTCGCGACCAGCCCCGCGTGCTTCTTCATCGCGACGGGGATGAGCGCGAAAGAGACCGCCTTTTTGAGCGCGCCGCGGTAGTCGAAGAGCTGATCGATCTTATGTCCCTGCACGGGTTCGATGGTGATCTTTGCCGCCCTGGCGACGTCGATGCACTCCTTGATGATGCGCTGGGCGACCTTGCGCGAGGGCTTTTGCACGGAGACCTCGCCGAACGTCCCGCCTGTGACGGTGGAAAGCCCCGAAAATGCGCTGTTGATGAGCAGCTTGGACCAGCGCGCGCCCATGAAGTTCTTCTCCACGACGACGGTGCCCATGCATCCGAGCAGCTTTTTGACGTCCTCCAAATGGTTGACCGGCTTTGCGATCGCGCCCAGCGAGAAGGTGAGCGCGGAGGGATCGGACGTCAGTTCGGAGACGCCCTCGCCGTGGAAAGTCGCGCCCCACGCAATGGCGCAGCCGAGCGTGCACTGCGCGCCGACGATCTCCGCGATCGCAGGTTCGGGCAGCCCGTTCTGACAGGTGCAGATGGCGCCGTCCTCCGCGAGATAACTCCCAAGCATCGTGACGACGCGCGCATTGTCACTCTGCTTGGTCATGAGCAGGATGACGTCGTACTTGCCCGTCATCTCCTCGGGTAACAGGGCAGAAACGGGCTGGACAAAGTCCACCGTGCCCGTGATATGCGCGCCCCTTTCCCTGAGCGCCGCGACGTGCGCCTTGTTGCGGTTGACGAGGTCGATCGCGACGCCCGCCTTGGCGATATATGCGCCCAATACCGTTCCCAGCGCTCCCGCGCCGTAGATCATTGCTCTCATCTGAGTTCCGCCCCCAAATTCTTGTTAAGGCCGTCCACGATCTTCTTGAAGTAGGTGTCCGCGAGTTCGGGCGTGATCGCCTTATCCTCGGGCACAAAGGTGATATGGAACGCCATACTCTTCTTGTCCGCGCCCAGACGGATGCCGCGGTAGACGTCGAACAGCTCCGCCTTCTTTGCCGCCTTGCAGGCTTTTACAATGCACGCCTCCATCTGCGCGCAGGTCACGCTCTCATCGACGACGACGGCGAGATCGCGCACGACGGCGGGGAACTTGGGCAGCGCGTGATAGGTGATGTCCTTTGCGAACTTGCGCTCCAGCGCCGCGTAATCGAGCTCGGCGAGCACGACGCGCTTTTCGAGCGCCAGTTCCTCGGCAATGGCGGGGTGCAGTTCGCCGATCCAGCCCACTTCCTTTTCGCCGCACTTGACGATCGCCGTGATACCGGGGTGCAGGAAGGGCTTCTCCCCCTTCTCGTAGCTCAGACGGACGTCGAACGCGTCGGCGAGCGCCTCCACGGCGCCCTTGACGTCGAAGAAGTCGCCGCTGCCCCACCTGACAAGGACAAGGCGCTTTCTCTCCTCGGGCAGCTCCGTAAGCGGCAGTTCCTTGGGCAGATAGACGTTGGCAAGTTCGAACAGCGCGCCTTCATCGTTGCCGCGGCGCACGTTGCGCACGACGTTTGCGATCATGCTGGGCGCGAGAATGGTGCGCATGACGGACAGATCCTCGCCGATGGGGTTGAGGATCCTGACTGCGCGGCGCTCGGGTGCATCGGCGGGCAGGCGCAGCAGGTCGAAATCCTTGGGCGAGTAGAAGGAATAGTTGCACGCCTCCATGTAGCCCTGCCAGCGGATGACGTTCTTTGCCTTCTCCTCCGTCTTCTGCGCGTGTGTAAGTCCCCCGCCCGTGACCGTCGCCGCCGAGAGGAAGGTGGGTACGATATGCTCGTAGCCGTAGGAGCGGATGATCTCCTCCGCGAGGTCGGGATAGCCGTCCACGTCGTCGCGCCACAGGGGGACGGTGACGGTCATGCTCTCCTCCGTCGCCGTCACCTCGAAGCCGAGGCGGGTGAGAATGGCGCACATTTCCTCGTGCGGGACGCAGATGCCGAGAAGATCGTCGATCTTTTTGTAGGTGGTCACGATGATGCGGGGGACCATACTCTCCGCGTTGACGTCCACCCGCCAGGTGGTGGGCTTGCCGCAGCCGAGCTCCTGCACGAGGTGCAGCGCGCGGTCCATCGCGAATGCGCAGGTGTAGGCGTCGATGCCCTTTTCAAAGCGCGCGGAGGAATCGCTGCGCTGCCCGAGGGCGCGCGACGTCTTTCTGACGCTGTCCCGCGCGAACTTCGCCGCCTCGAAGAACACGGCGGCGGTGTCCGGCTTGATCTCGCTGTTCAGTCCGCCCATGACGCCTGCTAAGGCGACGCCCTTCTTCTCGTCGCAGATGAGCAGGTTGTCGGGCGTGAGGGTGAATTCCTTTTCGTCCAGCGTGACGATCTTCTCGCCCTCTCTGGCGCGGCGCACGACGATGCCGCCCTGCAGGTAGTTCCTGTCGAACGCGTGCATGGGCTGACCCAGCTCCAGCAGCACGAAGTTGGTGATATCGACGACGTCGGACACCGATCTGAGCCCGCACAGCGCGAGGCGGCGGCGCATCCAGCGCGGCGACGTGCCGATCTTCACATCCGCGACGTAGTGCCCGATATAGCGGGGGCAAAGCGTCGGCTCCTTGACCGTAACGGGGATCTTCACATCCGTCGGGTGCGCGATATAGTCGGTCGCGGGGGTCTTCAAGGGCTTTTTGAGGATGGCGGCGACCTCGCGCGCCATGCCGAACACGCTCTGGCAGTCGGGACGGTTCGCCGTCACCGCGATGTCAAAGATATAGTCGTCGATGCCGACGACGGGGCGGATATCGACGCCGATGGGCGTGTCTGCATCCAGAATGAGGATACCGTTGACCTCCGCGCCCGCATAGAAGTCGTCGGAGATGCCCAGCTCCTCACCCGAGCAGAACATGCCCTCGGACGTGACGCCGCGCAGCTTGCCCGTCTTGATCTTCTGGATGCCGCCCTCGTGCAGGACGGTAGAATTATCGAGCGCAACGGGAACGATCGCGCCCTCAAAGACGTTGGTCGCCGCGGTGCAGATCTGCTTTGCGCCGTGCGCGCCGCAGTCCACCTGACAGACAGTGAGCCTGTCCGCATCGGGGTGCTTTTCCGTCTTGGTGATGCGCCCCGTGACGACGTTCGTGACGTCTTTGCCGAGGTAGGTGAGCTCCTCCACCTCGAACCCGCAGGAGAACAGCTTGTCCTGCAATTCCTGCGCGGTGATATCGATCTCTACATAGTCTTTTAACCAGCTGAAAGGTACTTTCATTTTGATCTCCTAAATGTTTAAGCCCTGCCTCCAAATCGGAAAGCAGTCGCGCGAAAGACAAGGAGCGCGCGGATTTGCCGACGGGAGTTTACCAAGTCGTAAACGACCTCGTCGCAGCAAGGCTATATGGCGAACATTCAACGTTGTTGAATGCTCTGCCTTTTAAGCCTGCCGCTCCTCTTTTGTAAAAATCTTTCCACAAAAGATTTTTACAAATTCATGTGGAATGCGCATATTGAAGCGCAACACAGTATTTCGTGATGAATGCTTTTCGATTCAGTCTTTGAACTGCTCCAAGAAGCGCACGTCGTTCTCTGTTAAGAGTTTGATGTTATTGATGCCGTACTTGAGCATGGCGATGCGCTCGATGCCCATGCCGAACGCAAAGCCCGTGTATTCGTCGGGATCGATGCCGCAGTTCTCTAAGACCCGCCGATTGACCATGCCCGCGCCGAGGACCTCGATCCAGCCCGTGCCCTTGCACAGCGAGCAGCCCTTGCCGCCGCAGACATGGCAGGAGACGTCCACCTCGACGGACGGCTCCGTGAACGGGAAGTAGGAGGGACGCAGGCGCGTCTTGCTCTCCTTGCCGAATACGTTGCGCGCGAACTCGTCCAGCATGCCCTGCAGATCGCACAGCGTGATATGCCTGTCGACGACCAGCCCTTCCATCTGGTGGAACATGGGAGAGTGCGTCGCGTCATCGTCCGAGCGGAACACCCTGCCCGGGCAGAGCATCTTGATGGGCGGTTTCTTCTTCTCCATCAGCCTGATCTGCCCCGCGCTCGTCTGCGTGCGCAGCAGGAAATTATCCGAGACATAGAAGGTATCCTGCATGTCGCGGGCGGGGTGATCGGCGGGCGTATTGAGCGCCGTGAAGTTGTAGTAGTCGTTCTCGATCTCGGGCCCTTCAAAGATCTCAAACCCCATGCCGGCGAACACATCGATGAGCATATTTTTGACGCGCGTGACGGGGTGCAGCGTGCCGACGGTGACGCGGCGCCCGGGCATGGTGACGTCCACCGACTCGCCCGAGAGCTTTTCCGCGAGCTCCTTTTCGTGCATGTGCGCCTCCAGCTCGTTAAAGCGCGCCTCCAGCTCCTCTTTCAGAGCGTTGATCTTTTGCCCGAAGGCAGGGCGCTCCTCGGGAGGGATCTCACGGATGCGCTTATACAGCGCCGTCAGCCTGCCCGTCCTGCCCAGAAAACGCATTCTGGCATCATACAGTTCCTTGCTGTTGTGAAAATCACGGATGGTGTCCTTGACTTCCGCCAAAAGCTCTTCGAAGATATTGTCCATACCTCACTCCTTGACAAAAATAAAAGCCCCGTCCCAAAGGACAGGGCGAAAATACCGCGGTACCACCTGTTTTCGCGCGCGAAATTACGCGCCTCGTTGTCCCTTAACGCGGGAGGACGGCTCCGCTTGAAGTTCTGTTCGGCGGAGCGGCTCGCGGGGGAATACCGCGCCCTGTCCGCAAGGGAGCTTTCAGCCTGCGGCTCCCCCTCTCTGACCGGACGATGCGTGCGCGTCTCTTCCGCTTGATCGCCTTCTTGTCCCCTATTATAATCACATGAAAGGCGATTGTCAAACGATTTTCACCCCAATTTCACGCGGGAACGGGTGCGGTACGGGTGCGCGCCGCGCGGCCCAAAGCCGCGCGGCGCGCATTCTTTCCTATATTTTGCTCAGAGTGCGAACGAGAAGGTGTATGCTTCCTCGCCGTAGTGCTCGTTGGCGACCCAGAGCACCGTCTTCTGGGTCAGGTTGTACACGACGCTGTGCACCGTGCAGCCGTTGCCGTCGTCGTTGTTCCAGTTGCGTCTGCCGACCGCCTGCAAGATCTCCATAGCCGCCTGCTCGTCCTCGACGACACCGTCCGTCGCGGAGAGGCGGGAGTAAATCTCGTCGTATCTGTCAAGCCCCGCCTTGTCCTCGTCGCTTGCGTAGTAGCCGGGCTGAAGGATGAAGTTGGTGATCCACTGGTAGTCCGCAGCTCCCTCGCGCTCGCCGATGTGCGCATCGTCATCGTTCCAGATGACCTTGAGGGTGCGCGCGCTGCCGTCGTTGTCCGTTTCGTCCGTGCCGTTCGTCCACTCGAGAATGGCACTCCTGCCCGTCGCGTCGGCAATCATGTAGTGGTAAGACGTCTGCGCGGAGTCGTGCATGTCGTACTGCTCGATGAGCGCGACTGCCTCCTCCACCGTGCTCGCATAGTCGAGCACCATGCGCAGCATGGTCGTGGACGTGAGGTCGGGCTTGTCCGTCTGCTGGTCGGTCGCGACCGTCTCCTCGCCGCCCTGGTAGGACATGTAGATGCCGCAGCTCACGCCCGCATCGTTGACGCCGTCCAGGGGCGCGAAGGGCGCCGCAAGGCAGGTGATCTTGTTCATCAGCCCCTCCACGTCCTGCGCGGGATCCATGCCGAGGAACTGCAGGTCCACCGTCGAGAAGGACTTGTGCCTGCCGTTGCCGGGATCTGTAAAGACGAGCGCCGTGTTGGTGCGCGCGAAGTCATAGTTGCGGGCGAAGATCCTGTCGCCGTCCGCCGTGACCGCGGTGAACGAACTGCACGCGATCTCGCTCTCCGAGATGGTCATGTCGATGAGTCCGCGCGTGATATTGTTGGTGATAAAGTCGATGAGTTCGCTGTCACTCGACGCGCCGCCCTGCAAGAGATAGTCGTCAAAATAGAAGTCGCCCGAGATGTCCATGCGGTACACCGCCCCGTCGAGGTGCTCCTCGTTGCGGTCTGCGACCTTGGTAAAACTCACGACCGACGCGATCTCGTGCCGCCAGACGATCGCAACCGCGCCGACGAGCGCGACGCAGAGGACGATGATCACGACCAGCGCCCAAATGACGATCTTGGCCCACAGGGGAAGCCTGCGCTTGGTTGTTTGCGTTGCCATAATTTCTCCTTTCATTCACTTTGTAAACAGCTTGGGCATTATAGCACTTCACACTTGATTTGTCAACAAAAATTATGACAAGATTGATATTTTACAAAAATATTCGTTGTTTGATGAAGCGCCGCGCGGCTTTGAGCCGCGCGGCGCGCCGTTTCCGATCGGCACGCGTTCAATCCTTGCGCACCGAAATCAAAAAACGCTGTCCGTCCGGGAGGATGTAGCGAATCGCATCTCCCGTGCAGACGCTCTCCCCTTCCAGATACTCGTCCATGAGCGGCTTGAGCGATGCCGCAACGTCCTCCGCCGTAACATTTTGCCCCTTCCATTCATTCTTTTGCATCTTCAACTCTCCTTTGTATGGTATTGCGCCAAATGCGCATTCTTCACTATGTAGTATATCCCTAATCCACGCCTATTGCAAGCGTTTTTTGGCATAAATAAGGGATAATATCAGCATGGATACGCAAAAAGAAACAGATATTTTGTCGAATTTTGGCGAAACGCTGTCCGAGCTGATGTTTGACGCGCACTTGACGCCCGAAGCGCTCTCCAAGGCGATCGGCGCGGATCTCTCCGTGATCTACCGCTATTTGCGCAAGGAACAGCTTCCCACACTTCAACGTGCGCTCGCGATCGCCGATCTGTTTGCCTGCTCCCTCGACTATCTGTTTGGTCTATCCCATGCGGAGCCGCACATGACCTACCGCCCCGCACCTCCCTTTGCCGAGCGCTTCCGCACCATGCTTGCGCAGCACGGACAGACGCGCTACTACCTTGCAAAAAAGACGCAGTTCTCCGCGCAGACGCTGGATGACTGGTACCACGGGAAACGGCAGCCCGGCATGGAGAGCGTCATTTCCCTCGCAGAGCACTTTCATTGCTCGCTCGATGAGTTATTGGGACGGGAATCATAGAGAATAAGATGGAGACTTATTTCCGCGATGCGTTGCTGGAACTGCTCAATGACAATCAGCTGAGCATGGAGCAGTTTGCGCAAAAGAGCAAGATCAATCTTTCCGAGGCGTATCGCTATCTGCGGGGCGAATGCGTGCCGAAATTCTCCAATGTCGTCAAAATCGCCGACGCATTCGGGCTTTCCGTGGACTATCTTTTGGGGCGTGCGCCCTATCCCGAGCACGCGAATTTTCGTCCCACGCCTGCTTTTTCCCGGAGATTCCGCGAACTTCTGGCACAAAATAATCTTTCGCGCTATCAGCTCTGCAAGGACACGGGCATTGCGATCAACCGCCTCGACGACTGGTATCACGGAAGGTGTATGCCGTCCCTGGAAAAGGCTCTGACCCTCGCAGAGCACTTTCATTGTTCGCTCGATGAATTATTGGGGCGGGAACACTAAAAAAACATACCTTATATATGAAACCGCGCGCCGCAGCAAAAGCTGCGGCGCGCGGCTCGTTCGCGCTGAAACGAAATGAACGGAGAAACTTCAAGCGCGTGAAACAAGCAATTTTCAGATGGCGGCGTCAATCTTGAGGACGGTATTGAGGAGCACATCTGCGCCCTTCTTGCAGTTTTCAACGGGCGTATGCTCCAGCTCGCAGTGGCTGTGGCCGCCGTCCGAAGGGACAAAGATCATCGTCGTGGGCACAATATCCGCAGCGAACTGCGCATCGTGACCGGGGCCGGAGTACATGCGCATGGAGGGATAGCCCAGTTCCCTGGCGCTCTCCAGACGAAGTCCACATAGGGCTTATGGAAGGCGACCGTCGCGCGGCTCCATGCCTCCTCGTAGGAGAAGGCGCACTTTTCGACCTCGGAAGGGATCTTCCTGATGATATCGATGCACTGCTGCACGACGGCGGGATCCTGATGGCGCGCGTCCAGCGTAAACCTGACGAGATCGGGAATGATCGTATGGATATTGGGATGGCAGGAAATCTTGCCCGTCGTGTACACGAGCTTTTTGTCGAGCTTATCGAACTCGTCGTGCAGGTACCGGATGACCTTGCAGGCGGCATACAGCGCGTCTTTGCGGTACTTCATGGGCGTCGTGCCCGCGTGATCCGCCTGCCCGACGAAGGTAAACTCATAGTTGATCATGCCGCACACGCCCTCAACGACGCCGATATCCTTCTTCTCTGCCTCCAGCACGGGTCCCTGCTCGATATGAAGCTCCAACAGCGCGGCGCACTTATCGGGTCCGATGCGGTTTTCCTCGCTGCCGACGTAGCCGCTCGCCGCGAGCGCCTCGCCGAACGTTTTGCCCGTGGAGTGAGAGACGGAGGCGAGCATCTTATCCTTATCGAACTTGTGGCAGACGACGCCCGAGCTCATCATGGCGGGCTCATACTCCGCGCCCTCCTCGTTCGTCCAGATCATGCACACGTAGTTGTGTTTGTGTGGGATGTTCTCCCTGACGATGGTCTCCGCAACTTCCAGCGCGGAGAGCACGCCGAGGATTCCGTCATAGTTGCCGCCCTGGCGCACGGAGTCGCAGTGCGAACCGGAGTAGATCGCAGGCAGCGAGGGATCGCTCCCCTCCAGCACCGCGTAGAGGTTTGCCATGTCGTCCGAGAACACCTTCATGCCGAGCGCTTCACAGCGGCGCACCCACTCCTTGCGGGCGGCGAGCGCCTCGGGCGAGAGGGAGAAGCGGGTGATACCGCCGTGCCCCGTGTCGCCGAACCTGGAAAAGGTCTCGATCTTATCCTTCATACGTTCCGTACTCGTCGTATACATGATTATTTTTCCTCCAGAGAGATTTTTAACATTTGATAGAGTTCCGCCTCGGTGGGCTGATAGGCGCAGTTCAAAATGTTCTTTGCCGTGATCGCCTTTGCGGCGTACTTCTTCATCTCGGCGTCCGTGAGCAACTCGCGCTTCCCGAGCAGACCCGCCAGCATTTCTGAAAATGCCGCAGGGCTTTCAAAGCCGCCCGATTTTAAGATCGCGTCCGTCCGATCGGGCAGGTGCTGCGCGCAGAAGGCGACGAATGCGCCGAGCAGAAGTCCGTTTGCCCTGCCGTGGTCGATCTCGTGATAGTAGGTGAGCGAATAGCCCATTGCGTGCACCGCCGTCGTGCCCGTGTTGGCGATGACCATGCCCGCGAGCATGGACGCGTGCAGCAGCTTCTGCCGGTCTGCGGGCGTAAGCGTATCCGCAGCGATATCATCCGCAAGCGAGCAGATGATGGAGATGCTCTCCTTTGCGAGCAGATCGCTCACCTCGCCCGCCTTGACGGAGAGCATGCCCTCCACCGCGTGCGAGAGCGCGTCGATCGCCGTGTTGACGGTGGTGTTGTGCCCCAGCGACGCCATATAGCCGCCGTCCAGCAGCGCAAGTTTAGGGAAGAGATAGGGGGTCGCAATGCTCGTCTTGCTCTCGGCGACGTCGTCGGTGAGAATGGAGTACTGCGTGACCTCGCTGCCCGTGCCCGCCGTCGTGGGGATATGCACCATGGGGAGCACGTCGGGCGAATACCTGCCCGCGAAGATGTCCGCATCCGCGATGTCCTGCCGCGCAAGCAGCGCGATCGCCTTCGCCGCGTCCATGGGCGAGCCGCCGCCGATCGCGATGACGAAGTCTGCGCCCGCCTCCCTTGCCATCGCCGCGCCCGCGCGGACGCAGGCAATGGTCGGGTTGGGGAGCACCTCGTCAAAGACGGCGTAGCGCTGCCCGTTGTCTGTGAGCGCCGCGACGACGCCACTGAGTGACCCGTTCTTCCTGGAACTCTTGCCCGTGACGATGAGCGCGCATTGTCCCAGCGGGGCGATGAGCGGCGCAGCGGCTCTGACACAGCCCGCGCCCTCAACGACGCGCACGGGCATGTAAAATTGCTGCATGGCTCAGATCTCCTTGTCGAGAATGCTCAGGACTTCTTCGACCTTGGCAAGTTCTTCGCGCATCTGCGCCTCGGTGATGATGAGCGGGGGCGAGATGAAGATCATGTTCTCATGCGAATAGGTCATGAACTTGCGCTCGCGCAGAAGCTTGCACACCCTGCCCATCTTGCCCTCGGGATCCTTGCCGTACACGACCCAGGGCTCCTTGGTCGCCTTGTCCTTGACCAGCTCGATGGAGGAGAACAGACCGATATAGCGCACGTCGCCGACGCAGGCGTGGCTCGCCTTCATCTTCTCCAGTTCCTCGCCGAGCACCTTGCCGACGCGGTTGACGTTGCCCAGGATGTCGTTGTCCTTGTAGTAGTTGAGGCAGGCAATGCCCGCGGCGCAGGCGAGCGGGTGACCGCTGTAGGTGAGCCCGCAGGAGAGAAGGTGATCGTCAAAGTACGCGGCGATCTTGCTGCTGACCGCGACGCCGCCCAGCTGGACATAGCCGCAGGTGACGCCCTTTGCAAAGGAGACGAGGTCGGGCTTGACGCCGAAATTCTCGAAAGCGAACATCTTGCCCGTCCTGCCGAAGCCCGCCATGACCTCGTCGCAGATCATGACGATGCCGTACTTGTCGCAGATCTTTCTGACCCCGGGCAGATACCCCTTGGGCGGGATGATGACGCCGTTGGAGCCGGTCACCGTCTCCATGACGATGGCGGCGACGTCGTCGGGATTTTCATACACGATCTGCTCTTCCAGCTTGGCAAGGTAGTAGTTGGTCGCCTCCTCCTCGCTCGCGAACTTGATGGGCTCGCGGTAGATATAGGGATCAAAGAACTTGACGAAGCCGGGGATGCCGGGCTCTAAGGGATAGCGGCGGGGTTCGCCCGTTAAATTGCCCGCGCCGAAGGTGGAGCCGTGATAGCTGCGGTAGCGCGAGAATACCTTCTTGCGCCCCGTGTACATACGCGCGATCTTGATCGCGTTCTCGTTGGCGTCCGCGCCCGCGTTGGTGAAGAACACCTTGCCGAAATTATCGGGCAGGAGCTCCACGAGCATTTTGGCAAGCTCGCCGCGGGGCGCGCTGCCGTAGGAGGGAGAGATATAGCAGTACTCCTCCGCCTGCTTTTTGATCGCCTCGATGATGGGCTTGCAGCCGTGCCCCACGTTGAGGTTGACGAGCTGCGCGCTCATATCCGAATAGCGGTTGCCATCAAAGTCATAGACGTAGATCCCCTCCGCCCTGGCGACGGGAATGGGATTGAGGTTCGCCTGTTTGGACCAGGACTGCATGTTGTAGTGGGAATGATTGTAGACGATCTCTTCCGACTGAGTCATAAGTTACTTGCTCCTTAAACATATTTGCCTTGCGGCGCAATTTTCTGATTTTATAATTTTCTGCATTATTTTGTCTGAACGCGCTCGCCCATGGCGATCTCGCCCGTGGGACAGACGAGCGCGCACAGCCCGCAGCCGACGCAGCGCGTTTTGTCCAGAGAAACGGTCCGCGCATGCGCGTCCCATGCAATCGCCTGATGTCCTGCGTCGTCGCAGGCGATAAAGCACCTGCCGCAACCGGTACAGGGCGCGGGCAGCACGGGATAGGCAATGCTGTGCCTGTCAAGCCGGTCCGCCTCCACGAAGTTTTCAAGCGCGCCGCCGATGATATCCGAAAGGCGCTTCCCGTGCGCGGCGAGGTAGCGGGCAAGCCCGTCCTTCAAATCGTCGATGATGCGGTAGCCGTACTGCATGACCGCCGTCGTGACCTGCACGTTCTCGCAGCCAAGCAATAAAAAGTCGAGCGCGTCCCGCCAGGTCTCGATGCCGCCGATGCCGCTCAGGGGGTAGTCCCCGGTCGCGTCGTACTTCTTCAGATCGTGGATAAAGCGCAGCGCGATGGGCTTGACTGCCTTGCCCGAGTAGCCTGAAACCGTGCTCTTACCGCGGATCGCGGGGCTTGCGACGCAGGTCGCGGGATCGACGTCCGTGATGGACTTTATTGTGTTGATCGCGGCGATGCCGTCCGCGCCGCCCTCGATCGCCGCCGCGGCGGGCGCCTCCATATTGGTGACGTTGGGCGTCATCTTGGCGAGCACGGGGAGCTTTGTCCCGCGCCTGACCGCCTCGGTGAACTTTTTGACGAGCTCGGGATGAGTGCCGACGTCGCTGCCCAGCCCCCCGCCCGACATGTGCGGGCAGGAGAAGTTGCATTCGATGACGTCGCAGCCCGCCTCCTCGCTGACGCGGGCAAGGTACTCCCACTCCTCCTCCGTGCGGCCCATGATCGAGCCGACGATGACCTTGCCGGGGAATTCCGTCTTCAGGCGGCGCAGGATGGAAAGGTTTTCCTCCAGCGGTTTATCGGAGATCTGCTCCGCGTTGCGGAACCCGATGAAGGGCGTGCCCTCTTTGCGGTTGGCGTCAAAGCGGGGCGAGAGCTCTTCGGGCACAAAGACGGAGTAGGTCTTGTAGACGATGCCCGCCCAGCCCGCCTCCAGCGCGCGGGCGCACATATCGTACCCGCTCGCCACGACGGAAGAACTCAGGAAGAAGGGATTTTCGCACGGGACGCCGCACATCTGCGTGGCAAGATCCGCCTTAGGCGCGGGCGCGGCGGGATATGCCTGTTCCGCGAGCGCCTTTAAGGCGAGGATCCCGGTTGCGCCGTCCGGGCGGATGCAGGCGCGTTCGCACGCGCCGCAGCCCACGCAGCCCGTCATCTGCGCGAGCGCGCCTTCACCGTTCGCAAAGCGCACGGAGCGCACGAACCGATCGGGCGAGAGCCCCTTGGGGCACGCCGCGGCGCAGGGCGCGTCATGACAGAGCATGCACGCGGACGCAAGTCCTGCAATGCGGATGGAAAGCTGTTTCATGGTGTGACCTCCGTTGAACGGCGCGTGCCGCACCATTACAGATGCTTTGCGCGCTTGACAAATTTGCCTTCGCCGTAGCTGCCGACGTATTCGCCGTCGTCATAGACGAGCTTGCCGCGCAGCCAGGTCTGAACGGGATAGCCGTGCAGCTGCTTGCCCTCCCAGATGGTGTGGTCATAGTCGGAGTGCATGTTAGCAACGGAGATCGTGAAGTCCTTTTCGGGATCGTACACGACAATATCCGCATCCTTGCCGACGGCGATCGCGCCCTTCTCGGTGCAGCCGAAGATTCTTGCGGGGTTGGTCGCGCACAGTTCGACGGCGCGCTCATAGGTGATCTTCCCCTTTCCCGCCGCGTCCAGCATGTAGGGATAGAGGTTTTCAATGCCCGCGCAGCCGTTGGGGATCTTGGTGAAGTCGTCCTTGCCCCAGTCCTTTTCCGCCTGCATGAAGGGGCAGTGGTCGGTCGCGACGGTGTCGATAAAGCCGTCCGAGATCGCCTTCCAGAGCGCCTCGCGCGATGCCTCGCCCTTCATGGGCGGCGAGCAGACGAAGTTTCTGCCGTCCTCGCGCTTGTACACGTCGGACGTGAATTCCAGATACTGCGGGCAGGTCTCGGCATAGATCCTGACGCCGCGCGCCTTTGCCTCGCGCACCGCCTCCACGCCGCCTGCGTTTGCCAGGTGGACGATGTACAGTGGCGCGCCCGTGTATTCCGCCCAGTAGATGGCGCGCCTGTCCGCCTCCTCCTCGACGAATTCGGGGCGGGAGAGGTAGTGATACCAGGGCGAAAGCTTGCCCTCGCGCCTGAACTCGGCGACCTTGGCGTCGATGACGTCGCAGTTTTCGGCGTGCACGTTGACAAGAATCCCCGCCTTCTTCGCCTCCTCGAGGACGGTGAGGATATTGCCGTCGTCGATCATCATGTTCTCCCTGCGGTAGACCATGAAACACTTGAAGGAGGTGATGCCCGCCTCTGCGGCGGCGGGGAACTCGGAGAGGAGCTTGCCGTCGTCCAGATTGGTGATCGCGACATGGAAGGCATAGTCGGACGCCGCAACGGGCGCGCACATTGCCATGCGCTTTTCCACCGACTCCATGATGCCGTCCACCTTGTCGCCGTACTTCTTCTGCATGACGTAGTCAAATACCGTCGTCACGCCGCCGCAGACCGCCGCGCGCGTGCCCGACTTGTAGTCGTCCGCAGAGATCGTGCCGCCGAACGGCATCGCGAGGTGGGTGTGCGCGTCGATCGCGCCGGGCAGGACAAGCTTGCCCGTGACGTCCACGACCTTGCTTGCCGAAGACGCATCGATCTTGCCGATGCAGGCGATCTTCTCGCCCGTGACGGCGACGTCCGCTTCGAAAACGCCCTCCGTCGTGACCACTTTTCCGCCCTGAAATACGATATCAAACATAATTTACTCCTTTTTTTCCTGCAAAACGGAGGGGCGGTTTGCCCCTCCGTTTTGCTCGGAAAGTAATCGCCTCCGCAAATATGCGGTGATCGGTTGGATGATTTACGAACTAAATACGTAGCTGTCGAGATCGGACAGGTCGACTGCATCGTGCACTTCCTCCCAGAACGCGGTGTAGAACACCTGCGAGAAGGTGAGATTGCCGATCGCTTCCTGCGTTGCAAGGTCGGTCGAGCTGGGCGTCGTGCTTGCCGTGGAGCTGGTGTAGTACTGCGAGAGTATGTCGCGCGTCGTTTCAAATTCGCTCTCGACCATCGTGCCGATCGCGTTGAGGTCGGACTCGGTGACGGTGGTGCCGTCCACGACCAGCTTGGCGACCTCGGAAGCCATGTACTGCTGGTGATAGAGCGAGACGCTGTCGCCCGCTTCATAGACCAGAGCGCCCGTATCGTTGCCGGCGACGCCCATCTCTGCGGGATCGGCGTGGGTGCATGCCCAAGCCCAGCCCTTGATGGATGCGCGCAGGAATGCCCTGACCGTATCCTGGTTTGCCGCCGCCCACTCGCTGTCCACAAACAGGCAGTCCTCCATCATCGCGACATCGGTATCGCGCATATAGATGACGTTCAGATCGTCAAGATCGTACCCCTCTTCCAGGACAAGTCCCAGTTCGTTGTACGTCATTGCCGATGCCCAGTGCAGCTCGCCCGTCAGAAGCTGGTTCATGTCATAGCTCTGCGAGGTCAGCTGCGTATCCAGTCCGAGGGAGGCAAGGTATGCCTGCAATTCGTACTGGTTGCCGCCCAGCCAGTTGCCGACGCTCTCGCCCGCTTCAACGGCCGTCTCCTCGCCCTGCGTCTCCTTCATCGAGACGATGGTCATGCCAGAATCCTGATAGAACTGGGCGATCGCCATCAGCGAAGAGCCGTTTGCAATGGAGGGAAGCAGGTTGGAGACCCACGTCGTACCAAACTGCGCGTTGCCGCTCTCCACGGCGTCGATCTCGGACGTGGAGCCGCCCTCGACGATGGTGACATCCAGCCCCTCTTCTTCATAGAAGCCCAGCACGTCCGCCGCGTAGTAGCCCATGAACTGGGACTGGCGCAGCCACTTGAGCTGCAGGGTGACCGGGGCGAGTTCGCCGTCCGAGACATCGGGATCCGGACCGTCGGACGCAGCGGGCGAACAAGCCGCAAAGGACAGCATCGCCGCCGCGAGCAGACCGGAAGCTACAACAAGGGGAAACTTTTTCATAATGGATTCCTCCACAAAATTGATAACAAGTGCTAAGACTTTCTCTGCGAGGCGTGCCAGCGGATGGCGCGCTTCTCGATGGCCGCCACGATCGCATACATGATGAGACCGATGATGACCGCAAGGAAGATATATGCCCAGGCGGCGGTACGGTTCTGCGTATCAAATGCCGTCTTGAACACTTTGCCCAGTCCGATGGACGTCGTGTAGGCGTAGATCTCGGAGATGAACACCGCGGTCATTGCCGTTGCGACGTTGATCTTGAGCGCCGTGAACGTGTTGGGCAGCGACGCGGGCAAACGCATCTTCACAAAACTCGTTGCCGAGGAAGCGTTGTACACCTTCATCAGGTCCCCCGAATAGGGCTTGACGGTGTTGAGGCCCTTATAGGCGTTGACCGCCATGCCCGCCATGCAGGTGATGATGACGATGACCAGCTTTGCCGCATAGGGCGCCTCGGAGCCGAACATGTTGTTGATCGCGGGAGCCAGGGCAACGACGGGCGCGGACACCAGAATGGTGAGGATGACGAGCACCCCGCCGCCCCACTTGCGGCAGACGGTCGCAAGCAGCGCACAGCCGTAGCCGAGGAGCGCACCGAGGAGATACCCCGGAATGAGCGCCGAGAGCGTGATGCCGGCATTGTACATCATCGTGCCGAAGTTTGCGACGGCGTAATTGAAGATGCCGATGCTCGTTGTGGTCGTCGTGACCTGGGTGAGCGCGTTGGTCGTTGTGAACGTCTTGTCGAAGGGGAAGGGCAGCTGCGAGTACGTCTGCCCGAGCACCGCGTGCAGTGCGCCGACCTGCCACAAAACGAAGATGAGCACGACAAGCACGAGGAAGTAGACGGCGCCGTCGATCTTGCTCCAGTAATAGCGGAAGCGGCGCAATTTATGATTGGTCTTTTTCATCGTTTGCACCTCAGTCTGTCGACTTCCAGCGAATGACAAGGTGCTGGACAAGTTCTACGAGATAGAAGATGAGTACGCCGACGAGGATCGCCATGAAGATATAACCCCAGCACAGATCCCAACGGCTCGCATACTGCGAGGCGAAGATGCCGTACCCCAGCCCCCCTGCGTGCGCAGCAGCTCCGTGAAGATGACGGCGCAGAATGCCGAGGGAGCCGCGAGCTTGAGCCCGACGAACAGCGAAGGGAGCGCGGCGGGGAACATGAGCTTGGTGTAGACCTGATATGTATTCGCCGCGGAGATCTTAAGAAGCTCCTTCCGCTCCCGATCCACCGCCTTGAACCCCGCGAACGTGTTCGCCGCAATGGGGAAAAAGGACATGTACGCCGCCATGAACATCTTGGATGTGAACAGCTCCGGGAAGATGGAGAGGAAGATAGGAGCAAGTCCGAGCATGGGGATCATCTGCGAGACGAGCAGCAGCGGATACCCCACCTTCTGCACGGGGAGGAAGAGGCTCATGAGGAGCGCAAACACGACCCCGAGCACAAAGCCGATGAGAAAGCCGAGAATTGCGACGCTCAGCGTATCCCGGAGATAGCTCCAGATATATACGCCGCACAGCGAATAGGACTGCGTCGCCGTGACGACGGTCTGGGTGGAGAAGCACCAGTAGATCATGTCGTACAGGTGCGGAAATACGGTGTTCGAACCGCCCGACGCCTGCACGATCACTGCGATGATCTCCCACACCGCGAAGAATCCGATGAGCCAGACGAGCGTCACCAGCCAGCGCGGCGGGACAAATTCCTTGGACGCCTTATGCTCCTTTTCCCGCGCAGTATGACTGCCGCGCATACGATCACACCCCCTCGAAGTCGGAACGGATCTCCGCGATGTAATCATAGTACTCCTCCGTTTCGCGCATCTGAGCACAGCGGGGACGGGTAAGGTCGATATCGAGCACCGCAGAGACTCTGCCGGGATGCGGGCTCATGACGACGACCTTGTCGGACAGATACACCGATTCACTGATGTTGTGCGTGACAAAGACGATGGTCATCTTGTTTTCCTTCCAGATGCCCAGCAGATCGTCGTGCAGCTTCTCGCGCGTAAATTCATCGAGTGCGGAAAAGGGCTCATCCATTAAAAGGATCCTGGGGTTGACCGCCAGCGCCCTCGCGATGGAGACGCGCTGCTGCATGCCGCCCGAGAGCTCGTAGGGATAGCGGTGCGCGAAATCCTTCAGCCCCACCATCTCGAGCATGTGCTCCGCGCGGTCGCGGCGCTCGCCCTTGGGAAGATGCATGATCTCAAGCGGCATCTCGACGTTCTTTAACACGGAGCGCCAGTCGTAGAGCACCGCGCTCTGGAAGACCATGCCGAGCTTTCTCGCCATGCGCGCCTCGGTCGGGCTCATCCCGCCCACGCTGACCGCGCCGGACGTCGGCGTGATCAGGTCGGCGATGATGCGCAGAAGCGTCGTCTTGCCGCAGCCCGAAGGCCCCAATAAAGAGACAAAGGAACCGCTCTCGATCTCAAGATTGACATCGGTGAGCGCCGTCACCTTGTCGCCCTTATCTGTCTCATAGACCATATTGAGGTTTTCAATGCTGATCCTGCCCTCTTCGTGGTCTGCGTAGTACTGCGTTGCGACTGCCATGTTGAGTCTGTCCCGAATCGCGATCCTTTCCATAATAACTCCTTATAAGATTTTCTTATCCCTCGCCCACCCGGGGTTTCCCGCGTCGGGGGCTGCAAGAAATTCCTTTCTATCTCATCATATGAGAATTTTGCGGAATATTTGCAAGAAAATCAATGTTTTTTGCTTTGAATGCCATTATATTACACCTTCTCTTTTTGGAAGTCAACAAAATGAATGTACTTTCACTATACGCAAATATTTTCCAATCCATAAGTTGCAATTATATTTATGGCGACTGTGCCGTGCGCTTTCCTCTCCAAGTCTCCCAAACCAAAAAGGGCGCGGGCGCGGGTCACAATTTTTGTGACCCGCGCCCGCGCCCGATTGCTGCGCTGTTATGCCTGCAGCAGCGCCGTGAGCACCGCGCCGATGTCCTCATTGAAGCAGACGGAGCGCGCCTCAATCTCCCGCGGAGCCAATGCCTCGCCGAAGTTGATGCACGCATACGTCGCCTTTTTATTTTTGAGCGCCATCCGCCAGAACGGATATTTGATGATGCCCGGCGTATTGCCGCCCACGCCCAACTCCAGCAGGAGGATGCGCCCGCGCCCGTACGCCTCGACAAAGGCGTGGTAGCGCTCCGCCGCCGCGTGCCAGCCCGCGTCCTCGACGAAGGTCCCGTCCGAGCGCAGGTTGAGCGCCATGGACTTGCCGCACCTGGGACAGCGGGGCACGAGCGAGGAAGGGATGCGCATGTCCTTCTGCGCGGCGAGCATCGCGCGGATCTGCGCCTCGTTGTCGTACGTTTTCTGATGACATGGCTCCGAGCACTGAAAGAGCCCGTAATCCCCCTGCGTATAGAACAGCCGCTCCTTATCAAACCCCGCGACCTGAAAGCGGTGATCGACGTTGGTCGTCAGCACGAAGTAGTTTTTTCCTCGCACCAGTCTGAGCAGGTCCTCGTACGGCTTGCCCGCGGGCTGGTCGTAGCGGTTGACATAGATATTGCGCGACCAGTACGCCCAGAACTCCTCGAGCGTCGGAAAGGGATAAAACCCGCCCGCGTACATGTCGTGAAAGCCATACTTCTCCTCGAAATCGTGAAAATACTTTTGAAAGCGCTTGCCCCCGTAAGCAAATCCCGCGGACGTGGAGAGCCCCGCGCCCGCGCCGATGAGCACGGCGTCCGCCTGCTTTAGCTCCCCTTTGATGCGTTCGATCTTTGCCTGTTCGTCCATATGCCCTCCATGCCGTAATCATATTTATTACAACATGAGTATAACACAAAAGAATTGTAATGTCAATGATTACAACTGTATTTGTGCAAAAAAAAACGGAGCCGAAGCCCCGTTTTTTTGGTTATTTGTGGTGTCTGACCAGATCAAACGCCTTGGCGATCTCCATGACGATGATGGGAACGATGGAGAGTCCGATGCCGATGAGGTACATCGGCCCGGGCAGGTACTCGTCACCAAAACCGAACACCGACATGACGCCCGGCGTGAACATGACGAAGGCGATGAGTGCGAGCGCAAGCAGCGTGACCCAGTTGAGCACCTTGTTGGAGAAGGGACCGATCTTGAAGAGCGAGTGCCCCGAGCGCATGTTGTACGCATGCAGCGACTGCGAGAGCGCCAGCACGAAGAAGGTCGCCGCACTCAGCTTTGCTGCATTCGCCTGCGCGAGAACCTCACCGACCTCGCGCGGATCGGGATTCCAACCAAACCCGAAGCGCGCAATGCAATAGCTTGCGATCGCAAGCCCCGCAAACATACAGCCCTGCAGCACGATCTGAATGCCGTAGCCGTGGGCGAAGATGCTCTCGTTTTTGGAGCGCGGCTTCTGATCCATGACGTCCGGCTCCAGCTTTTCCATGCCCAGTGCGACGGCGGGCAGGGAGTCGCCGATGAGGTTGATCCACAGCAGCTGGATGGAGATGAAGGGCGAGATCTGAAAGATGCACATGCACAGGAAGACGACGATGACTTCGGAGATATTCGTCCCCAGCAGGAAGCCGACCACCTTCTTGATATTGGAGTAGATGCCTCTGCCTTCCTTGACCGCGTCGACAATGGTCGCGAAGTTGTCGTCCGTGAGCGTCATGTCCGCCGCCCCCTTGGCGACGTCCGTGCCCGTGATGCCCATTGCACAGCCGATGTCCGCCGCCTTGAGTGCGGGCGCGTCGTTGACGCCGTCGCCCGTCATGGAGACGACCTGACCCTTCTTCTGCCATGCCTTGACGATCCTGATCTTGTTCTCGGGCGAAACGCGCGCATAGACGGAGATGCCCTCGACCTCCTTGTCCAGCTCCTCGTCGCTCATCGCGTCCAGCTGCGCGCCCGTGATCGCCTTATCGCCCTCCAGAAGGATACCCAGTTCCTTAGCGATCGCGGACGCCGTCGTGACGTGGTCGCCCGTGATCATGATGGGCTTGATGCCCGCCTTGCGGCAGACGGCGACTGCCGCCTTTGCCTCGGGACGGGGCGGGTCGATCATGCCGACGAGCCCGAGGAAGGTGAGCCCGTTTTCCAGTTCCTCGCTGGTGGGCTCCGCGGGGACGGTATCGATGTACTTATAGCCGACGGCGAGCACGCGGAGCGCGTCCGCGCTCATCTCCTCCACCGCCGCACGCGCCGCGTCCAGATCGCCCGCGATGCAGCGGGTCGCCATGACGTCAAACGCGCCCTTGACGATGACGAGGTATTTCTCCCCCACCTTGTTGACCGAAGTCATCAGCTTGCGGTCGGAATCGAAGGGAATGCCCGAGACGCGGGGATATTTCTCATTGAGGGCATCCTTGGAATTGCCAGCCTTGTGCGCGGCGAGGACAATCGCCGTCTCGGTGGGGTCGCCCAGGTGCACCTCTTTGCCGTTTTCAAACTCCACGGAGCCGTCGCAGCACAGCGTGCCCCGGTTCAGAAGCGTCTTGACATTCTCGTCCGCCGTCGCGGGGTCGAACGCGGTCACTTTGCCGCCGTCCAGGTAGGTCTTGACGAGCGTCATGCGGTTCTGCGTCAGCGTACCCGTCTTATCCGAGCAGATGACGGAGGCACTGCCCAGCGTCTCCACGGCGGGCAGGCGCTTGATGATGGCGTTCTTTTTGACCATGCGCGTCACGCCGATGGAGAGGACGATGGTGACGACTGCGGGAAGCCCTTCGGGGATCGCCGAGACCGCCAGGGAGACGGCCGTCATGAACAGCTCCAGCCAGTCCAGACCGACGCACGCGCCGACAATGAAGATGATGACGCATGCCGCGAGCGCGACAATGCCGAGATATTTGCCCAGCTGCGCAAGCTTTGCCTGCAGAGGGGTGCGCGTCTCCTTCTCGCCCGCGAGAAGGTTTGCGATCTTGCCCATCTCCGTCTTCATGCCCGTGCCGGTGACAACCGCCGTCGCCGTGCCGTAGGTGATGGAGCAGCCAGTAAAGACCATATTGGAGCGGTCGCCGATGGCGGCGTTCTCCTCCACCTGCGCTGAGGCGTCCTTCTCCGAAGGCACGCTCTCGCCCGTGAGCGCGGACTCTTCCGACTTCAGGTTGGAACTCTTTAACAGCCTTGCATCGGCGGGGACAAAGTCGCCCGCTTCCAGAAAGATGATGTCGCCGGGCACCAGCTCGGACGCCTGAATGATCTGCTCCTTGCCGTCGCGGATGACGCGCGCGTGCGGGGCGGACATATTCTTGAGCGCCTCCAGCGCCTTTTCCGCCTTGCTCTCCTGCACGAGCCCCATGATCGCGTTGAGCACGACAATAAAGACGATGAGCGCCGGCTCGACAAACTCGATGGGACTTTCCTCATGTGTGACGAACACCTGATAACAGATGATGCCGAACGAGACGCACGCCGCAATGAGCAGGATGATGATCATGACATCCTTGAACTGCTCCAGAAAGCGGACGATGAGCGGTTTTTTCTTCTTCTCATCCAGCTTGTTTTCGCCGTACTGCGCCCTGCGCGCAGCTACTTGCTCCGCAGAAAGTCCGTGCTGCGCATCTGTTTCCAGACCTGCGAGCACTTCTTCCGCGGACTGATCGTGATAAGCCAATCTCCATTCCTCCGTATAATAAATACTACTATATAGATTGCGCCGCGGCTCACGCCGCATGCGTTATTACCGCAATTCCTCCGCCTTGCAAAATCGCCATAAAATGCAGAAAAAAAGTCGAGAAAGTAAAAAAACGGTCTGCGGAACTTCTCCCGCGAACCGTTTCTGGAGGCGCCACCCGGATTTGAACCGGGGAGTCAGGGTTTTGCAGACCCTTGCCTTACCACTTGGCTATGGCGCCAAACCTGCCCCGGAAACCGTTCGATAGGGGCAAAATAAAAAACAGCGCGGAAATCGTGTTTGGAGCGGGAAACGAGACTCGAACCCGCGACATTCACCTTGGCAAGGTGACGCTCTACCACTGAGCTATTCCCGCATAATCTTTGATTCCGCGCTGTGTTGGTGGAAACAACAGGGCTCGAACCTGTGACCCTCTGCTTGTAAGGCAGATGCTCTCCCAGCTGAGCTATGCTTCCGTATCAGCTTGAATACTATACCATACCTGCCCGCGAATTGCAAGCGATTTTCTCTCCTTTTTCAAACTTTTTTCGAAAAAATTTTCGCGTTTCTTCCGCCCGGCAAAAAGCCGCCCCTTTGCAGGGTACGTCCTCCTCTTCGTGACGATGCATACAAGATAAGGGAAGCCCTGCAGGGCTTCCCTTATCTTAATAAATATGATTGGAGGAGTTTGAGATTTTCACTTTTTTTGTTTTTTTGCCTGTTTTTCCGCCAACTTCTGCTGATACTTTGCTTCCTCTGTCTCGAAATCCAGCCCCTTTTTTTCGCAGCGGGCTTTGAGTTCGGCCTTGCGTGCCTCTTCGGCGAGACGGTCCGCCTCCTCTTCCTCCAGGCGCAGCCGCTCTTCGGGCGGGATCCACGCGATGCCCGCTGCTTCCGCCTCTGCCTTCTGCCGCGCGAGCACGGTCTCGCGGTCGGATTTCAGATACTTTTCTACCGTATAGAACAGAAGAACGATGGCGCCCAACCCGTAGCAGACTGTCTCGACCCAGATGTATATTCTATCACGAAAAAACCACAAATCAAGAGGCTGGGAACAAACGGCTGTCTGTGGGAAGAAACAGCAAAAAACGTCCCTTTTCATGCCCTATACGGCAGAATGAACGGCATGAAAAAACCGTTCGTGCGGAACGAACGGTTTTTTGTCGGATGATGTCGGATGCGATCAGCCGTGCGGAGATTTTTTCTGCATGAGCTGCATATACTCCTCCCGCAAGGCGGCAAGCCGGCGGCGGCTCACAGGGACGATGTCCCCTGTGGTGAGCGTGATCTCATTGTCGCCGATATGGCGGATATAGAGATAATTGACGAGAAAACTCTTATGCGGCTGTAAGAAGCCCTGCCCGCTCAGCATCTGCGCGAACTTTTCCAGCGAGCTGGACGCCTCGAACGGCTCCTCCGTCTCCGCGAGGTGGACGAGCTGAATCTTTTTCAGGCTCTCGATATAGACGATCTCACTCACGCCGACGGCAAGACTGCCGCGGCTGCACGATGGAAATGCCAAAGCCGCGCGCCTTGCTCGTCTCTATGTTGATCAGATTGTCAAGGACATTGTTCCCGCAGTTGGAACGTCCCAGTTCCTCCTCGTACTCCTTAAAGTATTGCCCGAAATAATGCCTGAGCTGCTCATACTTTCCCTCGAACAGACCTATTGTAGCACATCCGTCTGCGCTGTGCAAGATGCTGAAATTATTTTTTCCGACAATTTTTCATCTGTCCGACTCTTTTTTGTGCAAATTTCTCGAAATTTTGTCCGAACGGAACAGATAGGCAAGGACGTGCGCAAGACAGAGGACGCCTGCAACGGCAGTCAGGCTCCAGAACACCGCGTCCTGAAACGGCCCGCTCCCCAGCGTGGGAACAAGGAGCCCGCCGAAGTTAAAGAGAGCATGCAGAAAAGCGCCCGTCCAGATATTGCCCGTCTTTATCAGGACGGCAGAGAGCATGCCGCCGATCAGAAAGCTGTATCCGACCTGCAGCAGCGTCGCACCCACGTCGGCGCCGACCAGAAGATTGGTCAGATGCCAAAGTCCGAAGAGCCCCGCGTCGATCAGAACGGGAAGAATAACGCCCTGCCCGCGCAAGACGCTCATCAGAAGCGGCTGAAGCAGCCCGCGGAAGAGCAGCTCCTCCATCAGTCCCACGCAGAGACAGTTGAGCGCAAACAGCCAAAGAAGGTCTGTCCGCCCGATACGGGCAGCGCCCGTCAGCAGGGCATGAAAGGGAAAATTGCAGATTGCCACCAAGAGACAGGGAAGGCACCACAACAGCGCGCGCAGCGTCGTCTTTCCGTACAAAGAACGCCCGCACCCGCACAGGAAAAGCACGGGCAGGAGCAGCGCAAAGGTCACCGCGCGGGCGAGCGTCTCCTGCAGCAGGCGGTCGGCAGTCGCGTCGGAGAGCAGCGTGAACGTCTCGCCGCTCAGCAAAAACAGCGCGGCGCAGGCAAGCGCAAACAACAATACAATGACGACCTCTTTGCCGTACTTTTTCACAGCCCACCTCCGACAGGATCGGAAATATCATAGCACATTTTTATGACAATTTCAAACCCGCTTGCAAAATTTGTCGAAAATTTGCCTTTTTTGCCGCCCGAGCATTGACAAACCTGCCCGAAAGACCGTATAATACCGCAAAAGGAGGCGCTGATGTACCCGAACACGCTGTTTTCCATCTTTGGACCGGACGTGACACTCTACAGCCTGTGCATGGCGGCAGGGATCATTTGCTGCTTCCTTTTTCTATGGGTCACACTCAAAAAGGCGGGTTTCAACAATGACGCGCGGGACATTATCCTCTGCACGGGACTGCTCGCCGTGCCCGTCGGCATCTTCTTCGCCATGCTCTTCCAGAGCATCTACGACTATCTCGATGACCCCACTGCCACGTTTCGTCTGACGGGAAAAATGACCTTTTTGGGAGGGCTGATCGGCGGCGCCGCCGCATATCTTCTCTTTTACAACCTCTATATGTATGTGATCGCACCGCGCACGAAAATCAGGTGGCTGAAAAATAATGCCAATGCGGGACTGTGCGACGCTCTGCCCGTCATTCCCATCGGAATTTCGCTCGCGCACGCCTTCGGGCGGCTGGGATGCTTTTTTGCGGGCTGCTGCTCGGGAGAACCTTCCGACGCCTGGTTTGCCATTGCCTGTTCGGAGACCTACCCGGGCGTGCGCGTCGTCCCCGTCCAACTGTTTGAATGCCTGTTTTTGCTTGTTTTGAGCGGCGTCATGGCATTCCTTTGGTTCCGTTTCCGCTGCGGATACAACCTCTCCGTCTACTCAATCGGCTACGGCGTCTGGAGATTTTGCATCGAGTTCCTGCGCGGCGACGCCCGCGGCTCTTTTGTAGGTACGCTCTCCCCTTCCCAGTTCTGGAGTCTCATTCTCATTGTCTGCGGAATCGCCTATATCTTTCTATACCGATTTGTACTGCGAAAAAAGTGTCGGCTTCTGACGCAAGAACAACGGAGCCCCTGATAATCACGGGGTCGAAAATTATGCAAGAGGAAAGCATATTACAATTAGCTCGCTCCCAAACGCGGATTTTCTGCATTTGTGAGCGAGCAACGGACAGAAAAAAGTAAAGTGGGGCGGCATTTTGCCGCCCCGCTGCGTCCAAACATCACAAAACGGGAGAAATTGCTGTGAATTTTTCCCGTTTTTGATGCGAGTAATCCCTTCGCTGCGCTCGGGAGCTTCGTCGGCGGGAAGGCTTTCTATTCCTTCCACGCCCCGCGCTGCGCCGCCTCCTCGCGCGGATTTGAAGGAATTTTCAAATCCTCTTATCTCACGCCAAAAAACGGCACCTCAAGAAGCTTGGAATCAGCGAGTAATCCCTTCGCTTCGCTCGGGAGCTTCGTCGGCGGGAAGGCTTTCTATTCCTTCCACGCCCCGCGCTG